>OHBX01000765.1_pt1 | contig 15550 bp, 10 predicted proteins | sample 1577441 | NCBI WGS metagenome assembly OHBX01 (sample SAMEA3879561, study PRJEB24766) | human gut metagenome | biome: human-associated habitat; feature: feces | place: USA | collected 1985/1987 | reverse complement strand
ACCCACGCGTAAGTCCGCCCGTATCGTCGGCGACGTGCTGGGTAAGTTCCACCCGCACGGCGACAGTTCGGTCTATGAAGCGATGGTGCGTATGGCCCAGGACTGGTCGATGCGCTACCCGTTGGTGGACGGTCAGGGTAACTTCGGTTCGATGGACGGCGATTCGCCCGCAGCGATGCGTTATACCGAGGCCCGCATGCAGAAGATCACCGATGAGGTGATGGCCGATATCGACAAGGATACGATCGATTGGACGCTCAACTTCGACGATACGATCCCCGAACCTACGGTGCTTCCGACGAAGATCCCCCTGTTGCTGGTGAACGGCGCGAGCGGTATCGCCGTCGGTATGGCGACCAATATGGCGCCGCACAATTTGGGCGAGGTGATCGACGCCTGCTGTGCTTTCGTGGACAATCCGGAGATAGCATGTGAGGAGCTGCTCAAGTACGTCAAGGGCCCCGATTTCCCTACAGGGGGAATTATTTACGGCTACGAAGGGGTTCGGGAAGCGTTGCTGACAGGCCGGGGCCGTGTGGTCATGCGGGCCCGCACGGAGATCGAGCATACGGCCAGCGGCCGCGAGTGCATCGTCATCACCGAAATTCCCTATATGATCAACAAGGCGGAGATGATCAAGAAGATCGCCGACCTTATCAACGAAAAGAAGATCGAAGGCATTTCCTATATCAACGACGAGTCCGACCGGAACGGTATGCGGATCATCGTCATCCTGAAACACGATGCCGTGGCGAGCGTGGTGCTCAATACGCTGTATAAGAATACGCCGCTGCAAACCTCGTTTGCGGTGAACAACATCGCGCTGGTGAACGGTCGTCCGATGATGCTCAATCTGCTGGATCTGGTGCGGCATTTCGTCGAGCACCGCCACGACGTGATCGTGCGGCGCACGCGCTTCGATCTGGCCAAGGCCGAGAAGAGGCTGCATATCGTGTTGGGTCTGCTCATTGCGCAGGACAACATCGACGAGATCATCCACATCATCCGGGCAGCCAAGAATCCCGATCTGGCCAAGCAGGCCATGATGGAGCGCTTCAGTTTGAGCGACGCACAGGCTTCGGCCATTATCGAGATGCGTCTGCGTGCTCTGACGGGACTCGAACACGACAAGCTGGTTGCCGAGCGCAACGAGCTGGAGGCGCAGATCGCTTATTTCAACGATGTGCTGGGCAGCCGCGAATTGCAGATGAAGATCGTCAAGGACGAATTGTTGGAGGTGAAGGCCAAATACGGCGACGAACGGCGCTCGGAGATCGTTTACGCTTCCGAAGAGTTCAACCCGGAGGATTTCTACGCCGACGACGAGATGGTCATCACCATTTCGCACCTGGGCTATATCAAGCGTACGCCGTTGGCCGAATACCGTACCCAGAACCGGGGCGGCGTCGGCGCCAAGGGCAGCGCGACGCGCGACGAGGATTTCATCGAGCATATCTATATGGCCACGATGCATAATACGATGCTCTTCTTCACGGAGAAGGGCCGTTGCTATTGGCTCAAGGTTTACGAGATTCCCGAAGGAACGCGCTCCTCGAAAGGACGGGCGATTCAGAACGTCATCCAGATCGAGCCGGACGACAAGGTGCGTGCCTATATCAACGTGAAGCGTCTGGACGATGCGGAATACGTGAACAACAACTATATCATCATGTGTACCAAGGACGGCACGATCAAGAAGACCAAACTGGAAGCGTACTCGCGTCCCCGTCAGAACGGCGTCAATGCCATCGTGATCCGCGAGGGCGACCAGTTGATCGAGGCCAAACTCACCAGCGGCAGTGCCGAGGTAATGATCGCGGCCAAAGAGGGTAAGGCGATCCGCTTCAACCAGAACACGATCGGACGTGTCGGGGCCGGTGTGCGCGGTATTTCGCTCGACGAAGGTGACGAGGTGGTCGGCATGATCTGCATCGAACCCAATAGCTTGCAGGACGTGCTGGTACTCAGCGAGAACGGTTACGGCAAGCGTACCGATCTGGACGAATACCGCATTACCAACCGTGGCGGCAAGGGGGTGAAGACGATCAATATTACGGAAAAAACCGGCAAGTTGATTTCGATCCAGGCGGTGACCGACGAGAACGACCTGATGATTATCAACCGTTCGGGGCTGACGATCCGTACGGCGGTAGATCAGATTCGCGTGGCGGGACGTGCTACGCAGGGCGTGCGTATCATCAATCTGCGTGAAGGGGATGCCATCGCTTCGGTGATCGTCGTTCCCGCCAACGAAGAGGAGGAGGCTCCGGCCGTCGAGGTCGATGGGACGGGCGCTCCGGAACCCGAGGCCGAAGAGAATGTTAGTAAAGAACAATAGAAGATAATACCTATAAATTAAAAACCCCGTTCATTATGAAAAAACTTATTTTGGCCCTGGCCGCCGTTACCTTGTTGGGAACTGCTGCCCAGGCACAGAAAGTCAACAAGGAGGCCTTGTTGCAGAAGATCGAAAAGAACGAAGCTGCGAGCGCCGATGCGAAGAAGGGTGCGAAAGCCGCTACCTGGCTCAATCTGGGTAAGAGCTATGTCGAGGCCATACTCGCTCCTACCAAAGACCTCTATGTCGGAGAACTCGGCCTGCAGCTGGATATGACATTCGGCAGCCCGAAGTCGATCGACGAAGTGACGATCAACGGGATGTCGGTGGCCGCACAGAATTACGATTATTTGACCGTTTATGTTTCCAATGGACAGGTCATCGGCTGGAAGGAGATAGAACCTGTAAAGGAAGGTGCTATCGATAAGGCGATCGCTGCTTTGAACAAGGCTTACGAACTCGATTCCAAGCAGGGTCCGAAAGTCAAGGAGCAGCTTATGGCGATCAGCAACTACTGTTCGCAATTGGGCGATGCTTGCAATAATATCGGTGAATACAAACTCGGTTCGGAGGCTTTCGAAACCGCTTTCCGCGCGGAGATGAGTCCGGCTTGCGGTACTCCCGACGCTTCGCGCCTTTACTATGCGGGCTATCTGGCCGCTGCTGCCGGCGAGAAGGACGCTGCTGAATATGCTCGCGGCGTGGAATTGTTGAATAAGGCGCTTGAAATGGGATATACGGATGACAACGGTATGATCTATTACTACCTGTTCCATAATTATTATGGCCAGCGTGAGGCGGACCGTGCCAATGTCCTGAAAGCCAAAGACGCCCTGATGACCGGTATTACTAAATTCCCGAAGAATCAGGATATTCTCAAGAGTTTGATTATGTTGTATTCGATGGAAGAGGGATTGGGCGATTCGTCGGAACTGGTTACGATGCTCGACGATGCGATTGCCGGTGATCCCCAGAACATCGAACTGTGGTTCAGCCGTGCCCAGATCTTCGTTTCGTTGGAGGATTACGATGAGGCGATTGCCTCCCTGGAGAAGGCGATCGAACTGAATCCTCAGTCTTATGAAGCGCAGTTCTTTACGGGTTACTACATCATTATGAAGGCCGATGCACTGAATCAGGAGGCCAATGAGAAAGAATATACCAATGCGGGCGAGTATGAAGCCGACCAGAAGGAGATTCTTTCGATCTATTCGCAGGCTGTTCCCTATCTGGAAGTTGCCCATGAGATTATGCCGCAAAATCCCGATCCCGTACAGCTGCTCAAGACTCTTTGCTATCGTCTGCGCGACGAACCCGGCATGATGGAGAAATACGAGAAATACAACGAGCTTTACAAACAGATGTAATTCGAACGTTGGTTTCCAAATAAAGCCCGGAGCAAGACGCTCCGGGCTTTTTGTTTTTCAACCGATCACTTTGTTTACAGACACGTTTGTTCCCTGTACCGAAATGGCGGCAGCGGTGCGAAGAGGAAAGTTCCGTATAATCTTTTCGTTACTGTTGAAAAATTTATTGCAGTACGGTGTATGCAGTAGTTGAAGAGGAAGGGATCTGCCGGACGAAGAACCCCGGTTATTTGGATCGGCGGAGATACGTCGGGAAATTTATGCCGCAGCTTTTCGATAGATGAGCCGCAGGCGCCGGGTCATCAGGAGTTGCAGCGTGCCGCGCAGGAACATATAGAGCGTGAAGGCCAGCCAAAGGGCGTTGTTTCCGATGACGGGATAGAGCGAGTAGAAGATACCGAAATAGGCGACGGTCGAGAGCAGCATCGAATTGCGCATCACTTTGGTTTCGGTCGCACCCACCATGATACCGTCCATGATGAAGGGCATGGCGCTGGCCAGCGGGATGAGGATGATCCAGACGATGTAATTACCCGCCGTCGAAACGACCTGTGCTGCGTCCGGAGTTCCGGCCTTGATGAAAATGCCTAACAGGTCGCGCCACCAGATGAGGTATATGCCGACGAACAGCACCGAGATCAGTGTGCCCCAGCCCAGACAACGTCCCAGGCAGCGACGCAGCGATTGTTCGTCCCGGGCTCCGATGAAGCGTCCCGTGAGGGCTTCGGCGGCATAGGCGAAGCCGTCGTTCATGTAGGAGAAAAGGGTGAATATCTGGAGCAGAAGCGTATTGACCGTCAGCAGGATCGGGTCCTCCATACGGGCCGATGCCGCCGTGAAGAAGGTATATACGGCTACGATACAGAGCGTACGGACGATGATGTCGCGGTTGATGAGGAAAAATTTCCGCACCGGTTCCCAGTCCACCACTTCACGCCACGTAAACCGTGTGAGAATTTTGCGGTATCGCAGGATAAGCAGCAGGACCGCCAGCAGGACCCCCGTATTTTGGGCCACGACCGAGCCATAGGCGATGCCCGTGATGCCCATGCCGTGTCCGAATACGAGCCACAGGCTCGTGGAAACGTGTACGATATTCACCGTGACGGCGATACACATCGGGATCACGGCATTCTGCATGCCTGTGTACCAGCCGTTGAATCCGAAGAGCATGATACCGGCGGGTACCGCCCAGACGATTTCGTTGCCGTTCATGGCCCATAGTGCCAGTCGCCCCAGAGGGTTTTGGAAACAAATAACCAGCAGGCCGAGGATCGCTGCGACCAGGATGCCCCGGACGAGCATGTTGGTGCATTCGTGGAAATTTCCTGCACCGAAAGCCTGCGCCGTGAGTCCGCTGGTACCCATGCGCACGAAGCTGCAGTTCCAGTAGATGAAGTTGAAGATGGATACGCCGATGGCGAGTGCCCCGATCGTCGCTGCGGAGTTGTCCAGGTGTCCTGCGACGGCGGAACTCACGATACCCATAAGGGGGACCGTGATGTTGGAGATGATGTTCGGAACGGCTAATCGGAGGATTTCTCGGTTCATGTCCTGGGTTTTGATGCGCAAATATACGGCTTTTACGGGTAAGGGGAAATATTTTGGCACGGTATTTCGATCGGATTTCCGCAGGGATAATCCTCTTTTTCCGGAAAATAGCGGCTGTCGGTGCCGTTATCCCGAAAATTCGATTACCTTTGCTGCCTGCACCGGTATTTTCGGCCGGTGCGGAATGCCGGGGTTTTCCCTGTTATGCAGGGGAAATCGAGTGAAATTGCCGATTTGGGACCTGGCGTCGTAAAACGCCGTAGCGTGAGTTTTGCGGGTTCCATCGACGATTGCGATTTCCGGGAATACGACTTATTAAATTCGCAAAACTCACAGAATCGATTATGAAAGATTTCAAAAACGACTCGGATACGACGTTGGCCCGCTTCGGGCGCGATAAGCGGGCGCGTATTTCCTCTGCGGAGCGTATCGAGCGTCGCCCGCGTTTGCAGCGTGATGCCGCCGATTCGGAGCACTCTTCGGACAGCCGTCCGCGCGCATCTTACAACCCTAATTTTACGAGCGACAACCGTCCCGTGCGGGAAGACCGTGCGCACCGTGACGATTCCCGTCGTTTCGGGAACCGGTCGTTCGGTTCGGACGACCGACGTAGGAACGATGCTGCAGATCGGGAGTTCAAGCCTCGTTTTTCGGAGCGGAAAGACGGGTACGCTTCCCGCCCGTACGAGGATAACAAACCGGGCGGTTTCAAGAAGTTCGGCAAACCTTACGGTGAGCAGAAGGAGGGGCGCGACCGGTCATTCGGCGATCGGAAATCCGGCGGTTATAGCCGTTCGGACAAACCTTACGGCGAACGTCGGTACGACGACCGCAAACAGGACGGTTACAAGACATTCGATAAGCCTTACGGTGAACGCCGTTCCGACGATCGGAAATCCGGTGGGTTCCGGGGCGGCGACCGCTCGTTCGGCCGCCGGGACGATAAGTTCCGAAGTTATCCCAGATACAATCCCAACAAACCAACGGGCGAGATACGCCTGAACCGTTTCATCGCCCAGTCGGGGATCTGTTCGCGCCGCGAAGCGGACGATTTCATCCAGGCGGGGCTGGTGACCGTCAATGGGGTGGTCGTGACGACGCTGGGAACGAAAGTCCAGCCTACGGACGAGGTGAAATTCAACGACAGCCGTGTCGAGGGCGAGAAGAAGGTCTATCTGGTGCTCAACAAGCCCAAGGGTTACGTGACTTCGCTCGACGATCCCCACGCCGACAAGACGGTCATGGAGTTGGTGAAGGACGCCTGTACGGAGCGTATCTATCCTGTGGGACGCCTCGATAAGAATAGTGTCGGGCTGTTACTTTTCACCAACGACGGCGATCTGACCCGCCAACTCACGCACCCTTCGTTCCAGAAGAAGAAGATTTACCAGGTGTCGTTGGACAAGCCCCTCACCAAAGCGGATATGGAGCAGATCGCTCAAGGCATTACGCTGGAGGACGGCGAGATCTATGCCGATGAGATCGCCTATGTCAAGGAGGACAAGACGGAGGTGGGGATCGAGATCCATTCGGGCCGCAACCGCATCGTGCGCCGTATTTTCGAGCATCTGGGTTATGCGGTCAAGAAACTTGACCGTGTTTACTACGCCGGGCTTTCGAAGAAAAATCTCAAGCGGGGACAGTGGCGCTTCCTGACCCGCGAGGAGGTGCAGCGCCTCAAGTCGGGGCAGTATGAATAGGAGTGACGCCCAAGCGATGTATAAAGAAAGCCGAAATCCAAAGATTTCGGCTTTCTTGTCGGATGTTCCATCGAGGATTTCCGTTCTGATCCGTCGGATCAGTGGGTCGCCCGGTACCAGGAGGTCTGTGCCCATTCCGGGGCGAATCGTTCGCACGGGGCGCTGGTCGTTACGCCGGAATATTTTCCGTCTTCGATCGTATGCATCCCGTTCGGAGCGTCGCCCAATCCATATACCGAGTAGAACGAAGGCGTATGCAGCCGGCTTTCCGTCGGGAAGGCCTTTCCCATTTGTGCTCTGAACTTATCGAGCAGCGGATCCTTTTCGTCGCAGATCGCCTCGATGTATCCCTGCAAGTCGTAGAATACATGCTCGTCGAGCCCTTCGTAGGTTTGCAGCGATGCCCGGTCGTACGTTTTCCCCGGATACTTCGTTTCGATCTCCTTGACGATAGCCGCCAGCGGCTCCAGTTCGCCGGTGACCGTCAGGGCGATGCAGCCTGATTTCGTGGTCGCGCGGTTCATGTAATAGTCATAGTATTCGCTGCAGACACCCGGCAGGTCGTAACTTGTGCCTGCATCGGCGAGCAGGTGCGGCAGAATATCGGTGTAGTTGAAACCGGCGGCCATCACTTCACACGGTGAAGCGATGATGCGATCGGCACAACCGCGAAGATCGTACAATGCCTCGATCGAAGACATGAAGCAGGCGTCGAAGAGAAGGTAGTCGAAATGCAGCCCCGTGTTGCCGAAGGCCGCTGCCAGTTGCGGAATTTCAGCCCGCTTGCCGGAATCGCCCATCCAGCGGGTCGGCAGGGCATTCGGCATCGGGCTCCAGAAATCCTGGAATGCGGAGAACCGGATGGCATTGACCGACGTACCGTCCGGGACCCAACCCAGCCCGTGTCCGCCGAGGATCAGACCGTATCGACGTGCCGGAGCCTGTTCGGCCATGTAGGAGATAACTTCGGTGATCGTACCTCTGTCCATCGAGTTGAAGTCGGCGTCCGCCCAGCGGCGCAGGGTATCGACCTTGCAGTGTTCGTACGAGAACTGTGCTCCGGGTACGTAATCGTCGTTGCGGGGCGTATAGTAGAGTTCCAATACCATCGAAAGGCCTCTTTGAGGCTGGATGAAAACCAGTACGCGACTGTTGTGGAGTATGTTCCGGTCGATGGCGTTCATCGCGTCATCGACATTTTTCCTGAAGTAAGACCCCAGGTTGGTTCCTGTCAGATAGAACATAATGGTCTGGTCCGCCGTTTCGGGGACCGGCGGGCGGGGAGTGACCCCTTCGTCCTTGTTGCAGCCCGTGAAAAGGGTCGCTGCGAGTGCAAGGACAAGCACTATATGATGTAATTTTTTCATTTGGATCTCGTTCGGGGTGTTTCGTGCCCGTTTTGTGAAGGTTAGAAATACTCCCCCCCCCGCGTAGAGAGGAGGGTGCCTTTGCAGGATGATTCGGAGAAAAGAGTTGTTTTCATCTTATACTTTTATAATAAATTAGGCCGTTGAATTATGCCGGGGCTTCAAGAGCGGTTTTCGTTATTTGTATTCTCTCGGACGCAGGTTGTTGAATTGCCAGGTTCGGGGCCGTTTGAATACGTAGTCGTCGGGTTTGTTCCGGTAGATGCGGCTGTAATCGAAGTAATATCCCTTGATCCGCCCCTCTTCGGTCCGTACCGGCTCGAGCAGGGGGACGTATTCCACCGAGCGGCTGACGACGCGTGCTTTGCCGTAGTGACGGTCGTGTGCGGCCAGCAGATCGAGAGCATGTCCGAACATCAGGATATGCCAGGCGCTCCCTTCCTTGAGGCCGTTGCCGGAATCCTCGATCGTCGCCAGGATGGAGTTCATCCGGTTGTAGTTGATCTGTTCGTTCTTCGAGTCGCCGAGCGCTCCGTAAGCGAATGCCAGCAGGTTCAGCAGTTTGGGGCTGAACGGATCCTGCACCAAGGCATCGTTCACCGCTGCGATCAGTTTCTCGAGGCTTTCGTGCGTCGGATTCTCGAAATCGACCGTTTGGGCGATCAGTATGGCTTTGTCCATGTCCGAATTGGCATTCAAAGGCTTGTAGGCGTCCTGATAGGCATATCCGTAGTAGAGGTAGTGGTAGTCCTCCTCGGTCATCGAGTCGTCGCCCGACTGATACCGCAGCATCAGGTTCGGGTAGTAGTAGGGGGATTCGGAATCCAGCGTCTGCCGGATAATATCCTCTTCGACAGGTATTTTGGCCGTTGCCATCAGAGGCAGAAACAGCAGCAGGACAAGCAATTTTCTCATAGCCTTTTGTGTGCGGCGGTTCAGTGTGCGAATACGGTGCGGAACCCGTTTCGTGCCGCATTGTTATATAAACGTGCGATCAATTCAAATCGTATTTGGCGATCAGTTCTTTGAAGCGGGCTTCGAGCTGCGGGGTTCCGGGAACGAGGGGCAGCCGCAGCGTGTTGCCGATGAGTCCCAGTACCGACATGGCGCATTTCACGCCCGTCGGGTTGCCTTCGGCGAAGAGGGCGGTCACGGCCTCCTCCAGACATTCGTAAGCCTTGTGTGCTCCTTCGAAGTCGCCCTTCTTTGCCAGGTCGATGCAAGTCATCATCTTGCGCGGGAAGGCATTGACCGCTACCGAGATCACGCCGTCGGCTCATCAGGTCGAGCGTCAGGGCGTCATCTCCCGAGAGCACCAGAAAATCCCTGCTCCGCCAGTCGAGTATCTCCTGAATCTGGTCGATCTTGCCCGAAGCCTCCTTGATGCCGATGACATTCGGGAAGTCGCCCGCAATGCGGATCGTGGTCGCTGCGGTCATATTGACCCCCGTACGGCCGGGAACGTTGTAGAGAATGATCGGCAGGGGCGAATGTTCCGATACGGTTTTGAAGTGCTGGTACAACCCCTCCTGCGACGGTTTGTTGTAGTAGGGTGTGACGCTCAGGATCGCATCCGCCCCCCGCAGGTCGAATTCGCGCAACTGGTCGAGCACTTCCGAGGTCGAGTTGCCGCCTACGCCGATCACCAGCGGCACGCGCCCTGCGATGTGGTTTTTGATGAACATGGCGACCACGGCCCGTTCGTGCAGGTAGAGGGTCGGGGTTTCTGCCGTCGTGCCGAGTGCGACGATGAAATCCACACCGCCGTCGATGATGTAGTCGATCGTGCGGGCCAAAGCCGGATAATCCACCCGTCCGTCGGGTGTGAAAGGGGTGGGGATGGCTGCGCCGGCGCCGCTGAGTTTGTGTCGTGTCATATCGTTGATAATGTTATATTTGATAATTATATCCTTGAACGCTTCCGAGGCTTCGTCCTGTTTTTCGAATCCGTTCGCGGCCGTTCGTGGCCGCTGTCTGCGTATTTGCATCCCGTTTCCTTTGAATTTCCTTTTCGGAAGGAGTCGGAAACTGCCCGGCCGGAGCCTGGCGAGCGTAGGAGCGAGAAAGGAGTTCGTTCGTATTATTCTGATTTTTTACATCATTATTTTCGGTGTCAGGGCATGCGCCCGAAATAATATTGTGCGTTTTCTCGGCACGGGGAGTGCCGTTTCCCGCCTAAAACAGCGACCCCTGTTCCGTGTTGCCGCCGTCGGTTTTGTCGGTCGTTTCCTGAGCCGACGGGGGTGCCGCAGACGTGTTCCCGTCCGAAGCGTTCTCTGTCACGGGCAGCGTTCCGCCGGAAGCGATCATCGCCAGCAGTTCCTCTTCGGAGATGAGACGTACGCCCAGTTTGGTCGCCTTTTGGAGTTTCGCCGGTCCGATCTTTTCTCGACGTTGGCCGATACCGCCGCGAGGTTTTTACCGCCGTGCGCTTCGATCAGTTCCTTCAGTTCGTCGCGGCTGTGACCGGAGAATCTGCCCGTGATGACGAAATTTTTGCCCGCCAGACTTTCCGATTCGAGGGCTTTGTGCGCGGCTTCGGTTTGCAGCCCCGCTTTGCGCAGCCGCTCGATGATCCGCAGGTTCTCCGCGTCGGCGAAGTAGTCGATGATGGCATCGGCGATCTTGCCGCCCACCTCGTCGGCTTCGATCAACTCTTCGCGCGTGGCGTGCATCACGGCATCCAACGTGCGGAAGTGTGCCGCCAGGTATTTGGCCGTGGTTTCCCCGACGAATCGGATGCCCAGGGCGAACAATACCCGCTGAAAAGGAACCTCGACCGAGCCCCGGATGCTCCGGATGATGTTCTCGGCTGATTTTTCGCCCAGCCGGGGCAGACAGGCGAGCTGTTCGGCCCGCAGGTCGTACAGGTCGGCGATGTCGTGCAGCAGTCCGTTTTCGAAGAGCAGTTCGACGGTCTCTTCGCCCAATCCCTCGATGTCCATCGCCTTGCGGCGGATGAAGTGGATGATGCGGCCCAGTATCTGAGGCCGGCAGTGGCTCTGATTGGGACAGTAGTGCTTGCTTTCGCCCTCGTATTTCACCAGCGGAGTGCCGCATTCCGGACAGCGGGTGATGTACTGGAAGGGACGGCTGTCCGCCGGACGGGCCGCAAGATCGACGCCCGTGATCTTGGGGATGATCTCGCCGCCTTTTTCGACATATACCATATCGCCTACGCGAATGTCCAGCAGGGCGATCTGTTCGGCGTTGTGCAGCGTGGCCCGCTTGACGGTCGTTCCGGCCAACTGCACCGGATCGAGGTTGGCGACGGGGGTGATGGCTCCGGTGCGTCCCACTTGGAAATCGACGCTTTCGAGCCGCGTGAGCGCTTGTTCGGCCTTGAACTTGAAAGCCACGGCCCATCGGGGCGCCTTGGCCGTGAAGCCCAGCTCGCGCCGCAGGGTGTAACTATTGACCTTGATGACCACGCCGTCCGTAGCGAACGGCAGTTTCCTGCGCTCTTCGTCCCAGAAGGCGATGTAGTCGTCGATCTCCGCCTGGCTGCGGCAGATCCGCATCTTGTCCGATACGTTGAATCCCCATTCGCTGGCTTTCCGCATACACTCCCAATGGGTCGTGCAGGGCAGGTCGTCGCCAGCCAGTTGGTAGAGCGTGCAGTCCAGCCCCCGCTGGGCGACTACGGCCGAGGATTGCTGCTTGAGCGTGCCCGCTGCGGCATTGCGCGGATTGGCCAGTAGCGGTTCGCCGTTCTCCTCGCGTTCGCGGTTGAGGCGGTCGAACGAGGCATAGGGCATCAGCACTTCGCCCCGTATTTCGAAAAAATCGGGGTAGTCGCCCCCTTGCAGATGCAGCGGAATGGTGCGGATCGTGCGGATATTGGCCGTCACATCGTCGCCTCGCGTGCCGTCGCCCCGCGTCACGGCACGGAGCAGGGCTCCGTGTTCGTAGGTGAGCGAGATGGCCGTGCCGTCGAATTTGAGCTCGCAGACGAACTCCGTCTGTCCGAGCTCTTTCTCGATGCGTCCGATGAATTCGTGCAGCTCGTCGAGCGAATAGGTATTGCCCAGCGAAAGCATCGGAAAGCGATGTTCGACGCTTTGGAATTCGGTTGTGAGATCGCTGCCGACGCGGGCCGTCGGGGAGTTCGGGTCGGCGTATTCCGGATGTGCCGCCTCCAGCTCCTGCAGTTCGCGCATCAGGACGTCGAATTCCCGATCGGATATTTCCGGACTGTTTTCGACGTAGTATTTATGGTTGTGGTAGTCGAGTGTGCGACGTAATTCTTCTATTTTTTCGCGTATCATACCTTTGTTATTCCGTACGTAAAAGTACATAATTTGTGCGGAAAGACCGCAAAAAATAAAAAAAATGCAAAAAAAAATTCGACCTTGATTCCGATCGCCAAATTTTGTTTATACTTGCACAAAATTTTCAGACGTTTCCGGTTCGCGGAGACGGCGACGCCCTTTTTCGGGCTTCGCCGGACGCAGGAAAACGACGGATGAAACTCCACACGATCGACCGGCGACGGCAGGTACGGAATCCTGCCGGGCTTGGATATGACAAAGAAAATTCCGCATTTTCGACAAGTGGGAACGGAGCGGAGGAACCCGCTCTGCCGAACGAAACGACTATTGAAAACGAACATCGAAATATGGCAAACTCTACAACACCGAAAAAACGCCTTGTCGCCAGCTTCCGTAATCTGCCTTCGGAACTTCAGGAGGCAATAAAGCAAAAATATCCCCTCGGATTCTCCGAGGCGATGATGCGCATCGACAAACCTAACGGAGAGTTTTTTTACGCTGTGCCTTTCGAAACGGACGAGATCAATTATCTGGTGAAGATTGACGTGAAGATCGACGACCGTGCGGACGATGACGAAGATAAGGACTATTACGACGACGATATCAAAGGCGCCGACGATTTGCAGGACGACGACAATTCGGGCGACGACGAGGACCGGGACGACATGTAGTTTTCGGAACGGAAATTGTTTTCCCATTCATCAATAATATTATTATCGGGGATATTCGGACATTTTTCGAAAGGTGGGGCGGACCGAATTTATTCGAGGTCCGGTGTGTTCGGAGCCTGGATGACATTCGGTTCTGACGAGCGCGGTTCCACCCTGGCGGGTGCGAAAGACGGCGGAAAGGTCGATCTTTCCGCTCCTCCGGCCGAGCCGAATGTTTCCGGACGACCCGATATGGAAAACGATCGCTGAAAATGAATCCTTTCATCCGAAAAATAGGTTTTGGAGTTCTGCTTGCGACTCTCTTCCTGCCGCTGCACTCCTGCGGGCTGGGAGAGGATTCGCGCGATGAAGATAACCGGTACGTTTATCTTCGGTTTGCGGATCCGGCCTTCGAAGCATACTGTTTGGAGCATTGGGATCTGAACGGCGACGGTCGTATTTCCCGTTATGAGGCCCAGCGGGTCTGGGATATGGACTGTTCGTCGCTCGGGGTCAAGACGCTGGCGGGGATTGAGGAATTCACGGCTCTGCGCAAGCTCGATTGCAGTGGCAACGAGATCGTCGCGCTCGACGTGCGCAAATGTATTTTCATGGAGCAGCTGAATTGCAGCGGAAATGCGCTTATCAGTCTTGACATCAAAGGATTGCGCTTTCTAAACCGGCTCGATTGCAGCAATAACGACCTGACTTATATCAATTTGGCTACCAATGCGGCTTTGGAGAATCTCTGGTGTGGCGGCAACCGCTTCGCATCGCTCGACATCAGCCATTGTGCTACGGACATGATCCGTGTCGATACGGTCCCTAACGAGAGCCTTTCGGTGCTCTACAAACGGGCGGGACAGCGTATCCTGAACCTGAACGTGGACGGCGGTACGAAAGTGGAGGATTTGTAGCTCGGAATATTCTGACGGTTAAACCATAAGCAAGTGTCTTCGAAGGGGACACTTGTTTTTTGTGTCGGAATTTTGAGATTTCGACAGCCCCGAAGGGGTTTTTAACGAAAAATTAGTACCTTTGAAGGCAAAATCGTTTTTTTGCGATTAAATTTTTCAAAAAGATCATGAATAAAGTTGACGTCATACTCGGCCTGCAGTGGGGCGATGAGGGCAAAGGCAAGGTTGTCGATGTGCTGACTCCCCGTTATCAGGCGGTTGCGCGTTTTCAAGGCGGTCCCAATGCGGGCCATACGCTGGAATTCAACGGCGAAAAGTACGTCCTGCGCTCGATTCCTTCGGGCATATTTCAGGGCGGTAAAACCAACATCATCGGCAACGGGGTGGTCCTCGACCCGATTCTTTTCCGCGAGGAGGCTACGGCGCTGGCCAAGAGCGGCCACGACCTGAAGGGGCGTTTGCAAATTTCCAAGAAGGCCCACCTGATCCTGCCGACTCACCGGATGCTCGACGCCGCGCAGGAGGCGGCCAAAGGCAGCGCCCGTATCGGTACGACCGGCAAGGGGATCGGCCCGACCTATACGGACAAGGTAAGCCGTACGGGTATGCGTGTCGGCGACGTGCTGGGTCCTGAATTCCGGGCCGTTTACGACCGGGTGAAAGCCCGTCACGAGGCGACGCTCCGCAGTCTGGGATATGTTTACGATATCGCGGAACTCGAGCGCCAGTGGTTCGATGCGGTCGAGTATCTCAAGGAGTTCCGGTTGATCGACAGTGAATACGAAATCAACCGGCTGCTCGCCGAAGGGCAGCCCGTCCTGGCCGAAGGGGCCCAGGGTACGCTGCTGGACATCGATTTCGGCTCCTATCCTTTCGTCACCTCCTCCAATACGGTTTGTGCCGGTGCCTGCACGGGTCTCGGCATCGCTCCTTCGCGTATCGGCGAGGTGTTCGGTATCTTCAAGGCTTATTGTACCCGCGTGGGGGCTGGGCCGTTCCCGACCGAGCTGTTCGATGAAACGGGCGCCCGTCTGCGGGATCTGGGCCATGAATACGGAGCCGTTACGGGGCGCGAACGCCGCTGCGGTTGGCTGGATATGGTGGCGCTCAAGTACGCCATTATGATCGACGGGGTGACGCAGTTGATTATGATGAAGAGCGACGTGATGAACGATTTCGACACGATCCGTGTGGCTACGGCCTACGAGATCGGCGGTGAGCGTACGGACCGTTTCCCTTATGCAGTAGATGCTCCGATCGTGCCTGTTTATAAAGAGTTCAAGGGGTGGAAATGCGATCTTCGCAAATTCCGCCGCTACGAGGATTTCCCGGCCGAATTCAAGGCTTATGTGGAGTTCATCGAGTGGGAAACGGGCGTGCCCGTGCGGA
>OHBX01000732.1_pt1 | contig 16067 bp, 13 predicted proteins | sample 1577441 | NCBI WGS metagenome assembly OHBX01 (sample SAMEA3879561, study PRJEB24766) | human gut metagenome | biome: human-associated habitat; feature: feces | place: USA | collected 1985/1987 | reverse complement strand
CCGACCACCATCGACAGCTACACCCGGCAGAACCGCTATCACGAGGCCGAGGAGGGCATCAAGGCCTCCAAGGAGGAGGGCCGCGCCATGCTCAACGGCTTCCCGGCCGTCAACCACGGTGTTTCCGGCTGCCGGAGAGTCGTGGAGAGCGTCAATGTGCCGGTGCAGGTGCGCCACGGCACCCCCGACGCCCGGCTTCTGACCGAGATCGCCTACGCGGGCGGCTTCACCAGCTATGAGGGCGGCGGCATTTCCTATAACCTGCCCTATGCAAAGAGCGTCCCGATGGAGGAGACGATCCGCGATTGGCAGTATGTTGACAGGCTTACTGGCATCTATGAAGAAGCGGGTGTTTCCATCAACCGTGAACCCTACGGTCCGCTTACGGGAACTCTTGTTCCGCCCTGCGTATCCCATGCGGTTGCGATTATTGAGGCTTTGCTTGCGGCAGAGCAGGGAGTTCGCAATATCACCGTCGGCTACGGCCAATGCGGCAACCTTGTTCAGGATGTTGCGGCGATCCGCACCCTTGAAGAGCTGACAAACGAATACATGCATAAATACGGCTATGATGATGTTATCATAACCACGGTTTTCCATCAGTGGATGGGCGGTTTCCCGCAGGACGAAGCGAAGGCATTCGGCGTTATTTCCTGGGGCAGTGCAACCGCTGCACTCTCAAAGGCAACAAAGGTCATCGTCAAAACTCCGCATGAAGCGGCGGGCGTTCCCACAATGGAAGCAAACGCACAGGGTCTGCGCTGCACAAAGCAGGTCATCAGCATGCTTTCCGACCAGGTTTGCACCGCAGCCAACCTTGAGGAAGAAAAAGATATTATCCGCAGAGAGACGCGCTGCATTGTCGATAAGTGCTTCGAACTGGGCGAAGGCGACATCGCGATAGGTTCCGTTCGCGCTGTGCTTGCGGGCGTTCTTGATATTCCGTTTGCGCCTTCCCGCTACAATGCGGGCAAAATGCTTCCCGCACGCGATAACGACGGTGCGATCCGCATTCTCGACATGGGTGCGCTGCCCTTCACCGATGATATCAAGGCGTTCCATCGCGCAAAGATCGAAGAGCGCGCAAAGGCCGAAAAGCGCAATGCAACCTTCCAAATGGTCATTGACGATGTTTACGCGATCAGCAAGGGCCGTCTTGTCGGAAGGCCGCAGGCTCTCCGCAGATAAACGGACGCAAATCGGCTTCGGCTGAAAATGCACGGCGGCGCGGAATGCTTTCGTGCCGCCCGAATACTTAAATTTCATTTTTGAAATAAATTTTTGAAGAACTGAAAGGATACTTTTATGAAAATTATCGATGTTATCTGCTCCGCAGGCAGAACAGGCTTCTATTTTGACGATCAGCGCGCCATTAAAGCGGGCGCAAAAAGCGACGGCGCCGCATACGTCGGCGAACCCAAAACCCCCGGATTTACCTCCGTTCGTCAGCCCGGTGAGTCCATCTCCGTGATGCTCGTTCTTGAGGACGGCCAGATTGCATACGGCGACTGCGCTGCCGTTCAGTACAGCGGCTGCGGCGGACGCGATCCCCTCTTCCTTGCAAAGGACTTCATTCCCGTTATCGAAAACTATATCAAGCCCGAACTCGTCGGCAAAGAGGCGGACAATTTCCGCGCACTTTCCGAAATGGTCGAATCCATCCATGTTGACGGCAAACGTCTGCACACCGCAATTCGCTACGGCATGACTCAGGCGATTCTTGACGCTGTTGCAAGGTCCACCGGCAGAATGATGTGCGAAGTTGTTGCGGACGAATACGGCTGCACCATTTCCGACAAGCCCATTGATATTTTCACCCAGTCCGGTGACGATCGCTACACCAATGCGGATAAAATGATTATCAAGGGCGCACAGATTCTGCCCCATGCGCTTATCAACAACGTTAAGACCAAGCTCGGCGAACACGGCGAACTGCTCGAACAGTATGTTGCATGGCTGCGTGACCGCGTGCTTCAGCTCCGCACGGATGAAAATTACAACCCGATTTTCCACATTGACGTATACGGCACGATCGGTGCTGCATTCGGCAACGATAACTACAAGGCAATGGCCGATTACATGGCGCGCCTTGAAGAAGCCGCAAAGCCCTTCCACCTCCGCATTGAAGGCCCCATGGATGTTGAAGACCGCGAAAAGCAGATGCGCGCGCTTGCAGCAATCACCAAGGAACTTGACGACCGCGGAATCAACGTTGAGATCGTTGCGGACGAATGGTGCAACACTCTTGAGGACATCAAGTACTTTGCCGACAACAAAGCGGGTCACATGGTTCAGATAAAAACTCCCGATCTCGGCGGCATCAACAACACGATCGAGGCTGTTCTTTACTGCAAAGAAAAGGGCATCGGCGCATACCAGGGCGGCACCTGCAACGAAACCGACCGTTCCGCACAGGTTTGCACCCAGTGCGCAATGGCAACCCAGCCCGTTCAGATCCTTGCAAAACCCGGCATGGGCGTTGACGAGGGCTATATGATCGTTTATAACGAAATGCAGAGAATTCTTGCGGTTCGCAGAGCAAAACAGGCAAAATAAGCCTTAGCGGCAAAATCCGAAAAAAACCATAAAAAGCGGCTCGCCCCGACACATTGCAAAATGCAAACGGGATGAGCCGCTTTGATTATTCCGATTCTTTATGAATGCAAAGGAACCGTTGGTTTGCCGACAAAGGCCGATTGAAGAAGTGCTTCAAAAAATCGCCGCAGACATGATTTTGCCTGCGGTGATTCGGACACTTTGGTTTCACATTAGACGCAAACAGACTGCCACACTATGGATAAAGTGCAATTGCGTGCGAACGACAACAAACAATAGATTGCCGCAAAAGTGTGAAAAGTCATATTCTTAATCCCAATTCTCCTCGGAGGGATCCAACGGAGAGATGCTGCTTTCAGGAAAAATCGTCAGCTTCTCGACCAAACGGACTTTGTTCGATTGAAGCAGTGCCTGAGCCTGCGCACCTGTCAGCGTCAGTTTAACTCCGTATATGCGATACCTGCCTTGCTCCATTGCTTGTTTCAGCATGACAAAGTTATCATGGAATTCCTGCAAGTCAGCCAAGTCTTCTGCCAGCTGGAAGTCTGTGTCATCGCTGCTGTAGGAGCTTCCGGGGACTTTAATATCGGATGTGTCTATATCCTTGCCGAATGTGTCAACAGGGGGCTGCGTAACGAAAGGCTCGACAGTCTCATCATACATATAAGACTCCCGGATTTCCGCAGCCTGCTGATCATAACTGTCCAACTCGGAACAGATGCTGTCGTAAGTGTCCGCATAACACTCGGCGGCAAGCTGCGCCGCCGTTTTGCCTTCACAGTCGAGATAACCGCCGTACATCGGGTCGTCAACACCTTCGGTTATACAGTCGTATACCTGGGTGAAGCCGCCGCAGCCGGCAAAGAGCTGCGTAAACTCCTCCGTTGTAACACTGTCGAGCGAGACAAGAACGGTATAGGTCTTGTTCGGGTTTTTGCTGAATTCTTTGTAACGTGACTGCGCATATTCAATGCGCTCCTGCGTGCTGTGAATCATTTGCTCTTCCGGGTCTATGCGCTTTTTAAAGGCCTTGTAAAAGAAGAACACGCCGACTGCCAATGCCGCCGTAAGCACAACGGCAAGGGCTGAAATGAGAAATTTGCGTTTTGATTTCATAAGATTTAACCTCCTGTCATGAAATCGTCGAGCGGGGGAAAAACAATGCCGTGAGCGGACAACCGAAAGATTGTTCGGCGGTAAACACGAAATTACGCGGAGAAAATCAATTGCGCTGTCCTTGCTCCTTCCCAGTATAACACATATACCCGATATTTGACAACAAAAAACAAGGCATTAATAAAATATATCAACTGCACAACAGAGATATTTCAACGGATATTAAAACGTCAAAAAGAAAAATCACCGCAAACATGATTCTGTCTGCGGCGAAAACATCAAAAGCAAAAAAACGGAACAATCATTTTCAGCGGGCAAACTGACTCTCGTAAAGTTTTTTATAAAAACCGTCGGCGCGGAGCAATTCATCATGAGTTCCGCTTTCAACTATGCGCCCGCTGCGCATAACAAGGATAATATCCGCCTCGCGAACGGTTGAAAGCCTGTGCGCAACGATAAAGCTTGTTCGGCCGTGCATAAGCTTTGCAAAAGCATCCTGAACGAGAAGTTCCGTGCGCGTATCAATGGAAGAGGTAGCCTCGTCAAGAATCAGCATCGGGGGATTCAAAAGCATAACGCGCGCAATGCAGAGGAGCTGCTTTTGCCCTTGGGAAAGGCTGCCGCCCGCTTCGTCAAGTACGGTGTCGTAACCTTTCGGAAGACGCATTATGAACCCGTGCGCGTGACAGGCCTTTGCGGCGGCGATGATTTCGTTTTCCGCTGCCTGCGGCCTGCCCATTGCAATGTTTTGCCGAACGGTTCCCGCCTGAAGCCATGTTTCCTGAAGAACCATGCCGAATTTTTTGCGCAGCTCATGGCGGGGCATGGAACGGGTTTCCACTCCGTCAATAAGAATTTCACCCGAGTTAACGTCATAGAAACGCATGAGCAGGTTAATAAGCGTCGTTTTGCCGCAGCCCGTCGGGCCGACGATTGCAACGCGCATTCCGCTTTTTACCTCAAGCGAAAAATCGCGGATCAGCTCCGTGTCGGGCGTGTAGGAAAAACAAACATTGCGGAAGCTGATATTGCCGGTGCTTTCAGCCTTTTCATTGCGTTGAGCAGGGTTCGGCGCAGCGGCGGCATCGACTTCCGCAGGGGTGTTGATAAGCTCAAACAGCCGCGCCGCACAGGCAAACGCGCCCTGCAATTCCGTAATGACTCCGGAAATTTCGTTGAACGGCTTTGTGTATTGGTTGGCATAGCTTAAAAAAGCGGAAAGTCCGCCGACGGTCAGCCCGCCCGCAAGCACGGAGAATGCGCCGGAAACGGCAACCCCTGCATAGATAACGGCGTTCACAAAGCGTGTACACGGATTTGTGAGAGAGGAAAAGAATACGGCGCGGAGGGAAAACTTTTGCAGCTTCTCGTTAACTGCATTAAAGCGTTCTTCTGCGCGGGCTTCGTATGAAAATGCACGGATGAGCTTTTGTTCGCCGATAAATTCATCGATCAGCGCAGTTTGCTCCCCGCGGGTCTCGCTTTGTTTGCGGAACATGGAGTAGGTTCGCTTGGAAATAAAGCTGGCGACCGCAAGCGAAAGCGGTGTCACGGCAACAACAACGAGGGTTATCAGCGGGTTGACGGTGAGCATGAACACGAGTGTGCCGATAATGGTCATAATCCCCGTGAACAATTGGGAAAAGCCCATCAAAAGCCCGTCCGCAAGCTGATCGGCATCGCTGAGCATACGGCTCACGGTTTCGCCCGCCGGGTGCGAATCGAAATAGGCGAGGGGCAGTTTTTGAATGCGGCGGAATGCTTCTGCACGGATATTGCGAACGCAGCCGTAGGTTATGCTGTTGTTGCAAAGGCTCACAAGCCATTGAGAAAGTGCGGCTCCCGCCGCAGCTGCACCGAGTTTCAGCAAAAACGGTGAGATCTCGGCAAAGTCAACCCTTCCCGCGCCGATGATGCAGTCAATAATTTTTCCGGCGAGAACGGGGATCAGAAGCGTTAAAAACACATACACGAGCGATAGCCCGAGTGAAAGCGCGAATTTAAAACGATAAGGCTTCAGCCGGCGCAAAAGCTCCGCAGCGGTGCCGCGTCCCGCTGAATCGAGTGTAAAACATAATTCTTCTGAGTGCGCAGATTTTCCTTTTTTGTTTAAACCGTTTTTGCTCATTTTGCCGCATCTCCTTCGGGTGTGTTGTTCGGAATGCTAAGCTTTGCCGCTTCGTCCGGGAACTGAGAGGCATAAATCTCGCGATAAACAGCGCAATTGCGCAAAAGCTCTTCATGCGTGCCCTGTCCGACGGCGCGCCCTTCATCCAGAACGATTATGAAATCCGCAAACATGACCGAGGCCGCGCGTTGGGACACTATGAAGGTCGTCGGCGCGGGGGAAAGCTTTCGAATTGCGGCGCGGAGTTTTGCATCCGTTGCAAAGTCCAGAGCGGATGCACTGTCATCAAGAATCAAAATTCTTCCGCCGTGAACAAGGGCGCGCGCAATGGACAGCCTTTGTTTTTGCCCGCCGGAAAAATTGCTGCCGCCGCGCAAAACGGGTTCATCAATGCCGTTCGGCTTTGTGCGGACGATTTCCGCCGCCTGAGCGGTTTCAAGTGCCGAAAAAAGCTCCGCTTCGGAGGCATTCGGGTTGCCCATTAAAAGGTTGCTGCGAATCGTGCCCTCGAAAAGCACTGCTTTTTGAGGAACAACGGAAACTGCGGAGAGCAGTGCGGCGCGGTCGTATTCATCCGCATTCACGCCGTCAATAAGCACCTGCCCCTTTGTTGCGCTGTAAAAATTCGGAACAAGGTTCACAAGCGTGCTTTTTCCGCTGCCGGTGCCGCCGATAATGCCCACGGTCTGCCCGGGTTTTGCAAAAAAGCTTATGTCGAACAGAGCTTCCGCTCCGGCGTTTTTGTATTCGAACGATACGTTTTTAAATTCCACACTTCCGCAGGGCGAATCGTTCGCAGGCAGCTTATTGCCGCCGTTCGCACCGCTGTCAAGCTGCATGACTGCCGCAACTCTGTCCGCACAGGCGAGGGATTTTGTGATGGTTATGAACAAATTGGCCATTTTTATCAGTTCAACAAGAATCTGCGCCATAAGATTATACAGCGCAACGACCTGCCCCTGAGTCAGAGAGCCGGAATTAACTCGAATTGCACCGCTTTGCAAAAGAATTATAACAGCGGCGTTGATAATTATCAGTGTGAGCGGGTTCATCAGCGCGGAGAGTTTGCCCGCGTTGATTTGAAGGCCGAGGAGCTTTCCGCTTCGATTGTCAAATGTTCGAAGCTGCTCTTCCTCGCGGCAAAAGGCACGCAGAACACGAACGCCCACAAGGTTTTCGCGCACGGTGCCGGTCACGCTGTCCAACTCCGCCTGAACTTTTCGGTATTTCGGGATGGATGCCAGCATGATCGAAAAAACAACGGCGCAAAGCAGCACTATAACGCCCGCAAAAATGAGTGCGCAGCGTGTGTCGATTGTGAACGCCATTATCATTGCACCGAAAACAACAAACGGGGAGCGCAGAAGCAGGCGCAGAGAAAGGTTGACGCCCGTTTGAATCTGGTTGATATCGCTTGTCATGCGCGTTATCAGTCCGGAAACGCCGAGAGTATCAAGCACGGTGTAGGAAAAACTTTGGATTTTTTTCAGCAGAGCGGCGCGAAGGGCGGTGCAGAAGCCGATTGCAGCCTTTGCCGCGAAAAATTGTGCCGTTACGGAACAGAGCAGGCCGACCGCCGCAAGTGCCAGAAGCAAAAGCCCCATATTAATAATGAAGCTTTTGCTTTTGCCGTCAATGCCGTTGTCAATAATTGCAGCAACGATGAGCGGCACAAAAAGCTCAAATGCTGCTTCCAAAAGTTTGAAAAGCGGAGCCAGAATGCATTCCTTTCGGAACTTTTTCATGTATATCAAAAGTTTCTTCATTTTCACTTCCACCTTTGCATTCAGCTTTTGCGGGAGGCGGTGCATCCCGACGGCACAATGCGGCTGCATCCGTCTGCGCGGCGGAATTGTGCCTTATTTGAAACATTATACAGCAAAATCAAGGCTGTTTCCATATAGAATGAGGCAATGCCGCAAGATAAATTCAATTCGTGCGGAAATAGACAAAATTAAGCCTTGCGAATGCTGTAAATAACCAATATAATATTAACAGGGAAAGATAAGCGGGGCGGTTGCACCGAAACGGGTTTTTCCGCAGGAATAACGGAAACGGAAAGGATGAACCGAATGGTAAAGGAACACAAAAAACACGGACGGCGGGTGCTGTGCATTTTCACGGCGGTGATTGCGGCGGTTTCAATGCTTTGCTTTGCGGGCTGCGGCTCAAAATCAACCGAGGAAAAGACGGTTTCGGGAATTATCACCGTTATTGCCGACGGAAAGTACACTTTGCAGCCGGGGACGATCGAAAGCATCGAAAACCAATTTCCCGGCGGAATGAATGACGGATCCCGCCGTGACGGTTCGGCTCCGGCCGCACCGAACAACAACGGTAAAATTTCGGATAATGACGGCGCCGAACCGGCCGACAGCAGCGCGAAAGATACAAATACAAACGATAGGAACGATACGGGCAAACAGAGTGAAGGCAATCCTCCCGAAGGCAATCCTCCGGAAGGGAATCCCCCCGAAGGCAATCCTCCGGAAGGGAATCCCGGTTCGGGCATGAACCCGGGCGGCAGCAAAATAAGTTTCACCGAAAACGGTGAAGCGGCGATTGAATTCACCGTTGCAGAGGGTGCATATATTGCGAGCGGCATGGGATTCGTTTCGGCGGACAAACTTGCGGTCGGCAGCATTGTGACAGTTCGATTGAACGAAAAAAACGAGGCGCAGGCGATGATAATTTGCAGCGCCGAGGCGGGCGGTGCGGATGCAGCGATTCCGAACGATCCGAACGGACAAAAAAATACAGCGGCTCCGAACACACCGACGGTGAGCGATGAGCCGACGGTGAGCGATGAGCCGACGGTGAGCGATGAGCCGAGTTCCGAGCCGAACACAACGAACACCGGCTCAGTCAGAGAGAAAAACTGATTTTAAAAATATATTTCTTCATGCCTCCTACACCATAGACTAAAGAGCCTGCCGAAAAAGCAGGCTCTTTTCCGAATCCCGTGCGGTCTAAAGCTTTTGATTACAGCTCATTAAGCATTGCGCAAACAAAATCCTTTGCAATTTCGGAAGCACGGGAACAGTTTTCTTCAAATGTGCCGACTCCGCTGTGTTTTGCAGTGTCCGTGATGCAGCGCACCGCGATGAAGCGAACGCCGTTCAAATAGCAGACATGAGCGATCGCAGCGGATTCCATATCAACCGCAAGCGGTGCAAGGCGGGAATTAATATCCGCACGTCCCTCATCGGCAATGAACGCTTCACCTGTTGCGGTACGCCCGAAAAATATCCGCTGTCCGCGTTCGGCAAGGGGTTTTGCTGCGGCTTTCGCTGCCGAAACAAGCTCCGAAGAGGCGGGGAAGAACTGTGTTTTCATAAACGGGTGATAATCGGTCAAAATGCGTTCGTGAACATCATGATAGCAGGCCTCGGCTGCAACAACGGTGTCGAACAGCTGAAGGTCTTCCGCCATTCCGCCGGAGGCTCCCGCACTGATGACGGTGTCCGCACCGTAACAGTCTATCATAATTTGTGCGGCTGCGGCGGCATTAACTTTGCAAACGCCGCAATAAACCGCCGCGACTTCAAACCCGTTCAGCCTGCCCTCGTGAATGCGCAGCATTGCCCGTTCGGAAATTGTCGGGTTTTCAATCAACGGAAGAAACGGAGCAAGCTCACGCTCGCTCGCACAGATAATTGCAATCTTTTTGAATTCGGATTTCATGATTATAACCTCATTTTATAAATTACTTTAAATTAAATATTACGCGCAAAGATATATTTTGCAGACTAAGATGTAATACGCGCCGCAAAACGCAAAATCATGCTGCGGGGCTCGTCAATCAGCCACGCGGGCAAATCTTCAACATAGACCGTGCGTTCAACGGAAAGACCCTTTGCTTCTGCAAGCTCAACAAAGCGTTTTACCCACGGCGAGATATAAAAAATCTGCTCATTGTCCGCCTCGTGCAGGAACATGCAGGCATATTGCCCGGCGGGAAGGAACTCATTGGCGGTTTCCGAACGGCAATGCTTAAAAAAACGGCGCGGATGAAGGGCTTCGGCATCCTCTTCAACCCCGAGATAATGACCGAGGGAGAAGTAGCTGATGCCGAGGGAATGAGTGCTGCCGACATTATCGGCGTTTATTGCGGAGATTGGCAGTGCGGGCGCATTTTCCGTAAAAATCTCGCCGGGCGTGTGCTCAAGATAACTTTTGCGCAGGGCAACTCTCCGCTCAATATAGCAGAGTCCCGCCTGCATATCCGCCATTTGCTGCATGACGCGCTGACGGCAGTCGTTTATAATGTCGATATTATGTCCGCTTTCGCAGAGCAGCATGGATTTGATTTCACGAAGGTTCAGCCCCGCCGATTGCAGCAGGCGGATGGATTCCATGCGCGGCAATTGCGAAAAATCGTACTCACGGTAGCCGTTGGGCAGTATGCGCGCAGGCTTGAGCAAATCGATTTCATCATAAAAGAACAGCGTCCGCTTTTCAACTCCGCAGAGCTTTGCAAATTCCTTTGTTGTCACGGCGGCTCCTTCCGCGGCTGAATGTTTTCGGCATGAAAACATTGCGCGTCCAAAAAATTTTTTGAAAGGGCTTGACTGTAACGTTACGTTATACCCTATATTGATTGTATCACCGAAATCGACATTATTCAACCCCAAAACGGAGGTTTTTCGGGTCGCACGGTTCGAGTGCGGCCCGGAGATCCTCCAAAAACGGTGATGAAGCAAAAGGCTGATAAAAGAGGCGGGGTTCCGTGCTTTTTTTGCATAATCAGATGACTCCTTTCGAAAACGGGGCGGCGCGGCTGCCTCGTTTTCGAGTTTGCATAACGGAGCGCGGATTGGCAGGCTTGCAGAGGTTTCGGTTAAATCCGCCGAAATTGGGGCTGAACCTGCCGCGAAACCGCACCGAATTAAAACCGAGATTATTAAAGCAATTATAAAAACAAAATGAAAACTCCGCATAAACGGCGGAGTTTTTCGCATGAACAAGGGGAGATTATTCCGATTGAATTGATGTATGCTGCAAGAATAACAGGAAATATATTTTACTTATTCTTTCCCGCGTTCCTTTTGTCTGCGGAACGCTTGCTCCCTGCGCTCATTTTGTTGAGTGCGGCAACACAAAGAATCAAAACGCCCGTAACAACAAAGATGATGATAAGCCCGAGCAGCATGACCTTAAGCGAATCGACAAAGCCGAAACCATCCTTGCTGAAATCAAAGAATCCGTTCATAACGAGTGAATTTGTGCTGAATAACGTCATAATATTCGCTCCTTTCCGTCAACCGAGCATGGAACCGAAGATGCTGAGAATCAAGCCGCCCGCAATGACGGACGCAATCTGACCGGAAACATTTGCGCCGACAGCGTGCATAAGCAGAAAATTCTGATTATCCTCTTCCTGCCCAAGCTTGTGAACAACCCTTGCAGACATCGGAAAAGCGGAAATGCCCGCCGCACCGATCATTGGATTTATCTTTTTCTTTGCAAACAGATTGATGAATTTTGCAAAGAAAACGCCGCCGACCGTGTCAAACACGAATGCAACAAGGCCAAGCCCCAGAACAAGCAGCGTCTGCGGACGCAGGAATTTGTCCGCGCTCATCGTGGCTGCAATGGAAAGCCCGAGGAAGAGAGTGATAAGGTTCGCAAGCACCTTCTGTGCCGTTTCGGAAAGTGCATTCAGAACGCCGCATTCGCGAAGCAGATTTCCGAACATCAGGCAGGCAATGAGCGGCAGACCGCCCGGCGCAACGATGCCGACCACAAATGTGATAACGATCGGGAACAGAATTCGGGTCAGCTTTGAAACATCCCGCTGTTCGTATTCCATGCGGATAAGCCGCTCGTGCTTGGTTGTGATAAGTTTTATTACGGGTCGCTGTATAATCGGAACAAGGGCCATATAGGAATATGCCGCAACAACGATCGCACTGAAAAGCCCCGGGTTGTTTGCGCTGATGCCGAGGTGGTTTGCAACAACAATGCTTGTCGGGCCGTCCGCCGCGCCGATTATCGCAATGGCAGCTGATTCCGTCGGCCCGAACCCGCAGAGGGTTGCCATGCAGAGCGTGAAAAATATGCCGAACTGCGCCGCCGCACCGAAAAGCATAAGTTTCGGGTTGGTCAGCACGGGGCCGAAGTCGATCATTGCACCGATGCCGATGAAAAGCACCAGCGGGAAAAATTCGTTTGCAATGCCGCAGTCGTAAAGAATGCGGATGATTCCGCCGTCCGCCGCAATTGCGGAACCCGGCAGGTTCACGATGATCGCGCCGAAGCCCATCGGCAAAAGAAGAGTGGGTTCCATATCCTTTTTGATTGCAAGATAAATAAGGATCCCGCCGATAACCCACATAATGGCGTTGTCCCAGTTCGCGACGGCAAAATCGCGTGCGATTTCCAAAAGACCCATAGATGCTCCTTTGTTTTTTGTTTTTGCGGCTGCGCACTGCGCATCGCCCAGTCTGCATTATACCCTTTTTTATATTCACAAACAAGTGCAAATTTGCAGCTTTTTTCCGAAACGGTAAATTAATGAAAAATTTACGTTCAACAAGGCTTGACGGATGTAAATGTTTTCGGTATAATATCAAATGTGACAACACAAATATGTTGATATTGGGAGGTTTATGATGAAAAAGAGGCTGCTTTGCATTGCGGCGGCGGTTTTGATGGTTCTTGCTGCGGTGTTTGCTTTCGGCTGTGAAAAACAGTTCCCGAGCGAACAAGAGGTGCTGAAATCGCATCTCGATAAGTATTGCAGGGAAAACGGCGAAAAAATCATTGAAAAATACAAAAACTATTTCAGCGGCGCCCAATGCTCCGCCTGCTATGTTGACAATTCGGCTCTTGTGATCGAGTTCAGATTTGACGAGAAAATATCCGATCTTGAGTTTCAGCAGAGGTTTGCTCCGGATATGGAAAACATCATTGCCGAGTTTCGGCCGATCGCTCAGGAGATTGCCGATGCATCGGAAATCACATATACAGGCGTTGTCCTGATGTTTTTGGACAGCGAAGGCCAACGGGTTCAATCAATTCCGATTGGTGCAAATAATTCGAATATGATTGTCGATTTTTCGGATTAGGGCAATAAACCGACACGGGCATGTTCGATCGAATAACATATCGGGCAAAAGAAGAATCGGGCAGGCGGTGAAAGCCGTATGTCAGATTCTTTTATTTTTGCTTTGGAAGAAAAATCTAAAATATATTATAACTGGATATGATATAGTACTTGACAGATGTCAATATTTGCTGTATAATACTAAATGTGGTACCGCAAAACTATTCAGAACAAGGAGTGTAACATGAAGAGAATCATATGTTTCGTTATGATGGCAGCAATGCTGCTATGTGTAGGTTTCGGCACAAAGTCGAACGCAGCCGCAGAACCCGGCCAAGAGCCGAACTTTGAACTTCAGCCCGTGGCTCTCGATGCCTCGGATCCGGATTATAATCCGTACGCCGTGTATCGTGAAATCACCTTCACCCCTATTGACGATCCGAACATTTCCGCCCGCGAACTCGGCATCATGCGCATTCAGGAATCCGGCGGTTCCGATTTCCTTGACTGCTTTGACGATGAATTTCTTGAATTGATTTCAACCGCAACAAGTGTCATTGTCACTGAGGCATATTTCCTTGAAGAGGGCGATTCCGAAGAAATGGAGCTTGTCGCTGTTTCTTATGAGGAATTCATGAATGCCGAATCCGACGACTCCGTCGGAGAGGACATTCCCGTTATTGTTTCCGGCGATAACGGCTGATACATTATAGCAAAATGCGATAATTAACCCGGTTGAACTTTCGGCACGGAGGCAGGCGCAATTAAAAAAGAGTTTGCTTCCGTGCCGATTTATTTTGAAAGATTCAGCGAAACAATTTACAAAACAACTCTCCGCAAAAAAGAAAGAAAGGAAGCTTTCGACACTGCGAAAGCGATGATAACAAACATGAAAAGCATGAAAAGGATTATTTCCGCGATTTTGATTTTGCTCCTTGCGGTTTCAATCTGCGCCTGCAAGGACTCTGCCGAAAAAAACGAAGACCCGATTGCAAAAAAGGTAAGCGAATACGCCGAGCTTAAGAATAAGGACCTCTCCGAAAGCATTGAAACATTGCCGACGGGCTTGGAATATGATGAAACAACAATTGAATGCTACAAAGCGGAGGGGCGCGACCTTGTTCATGTTATGTCGTTCGATTCGTCTGTGGCTTCCAAGTGGACGCAGGAGGTTTGGGAGGAATACGTTCGCACCGATGATCTGTACAACAATACCGTGTTCAAGAACCTTACGGAAACCGTTGGGGACGACAGCGTAAGGCTGATTATCAGATTTGTCGATAATGACGATAATGTGCTGTATGACCACATAATTGACAAAAACTATAAATCCTCCGCCGGAACGATTACGATTATCGATGACACGGACGAAGCCGAATATGCGGTAAAAGCCGCCGCGAAATATTGCAGCGAGAATGCGGAGCGGTTGAATGCGGAATTAAGCACGTTTATGGAGGAGGATGCAAAGTGGAACGGATGCCATGCCGAAGAGAGCGACATTGTGTTTGAATTCAAATACAACAAGGCCGTTGACAGTCAGGAGTTCGAAAGCAAATACAGTCAGGCCGATATCACAGCGGCACTTCAGCGATATGCGGACGAGATTGCATCCGAAACGGGAACACCGCTTGTGAGGCTTGTTTTCCGCTGCATTGACAGCGACGGAAACAACATTGCCGAGATGCATATCAAGGATCGAATGTTTGTTCATGATGAGAATTAAACCGCAGACAGCGGACTTAAACTGAAAAACGGCAATCAAGCATGAACTTTTCGGGCGGACGGCAAAAGCTGTTCGCTCGATTTGCTTGCTTTTGAGGGGCGGCGAATGTATAATGAAACAGAAAAAGCCAAGAAGGAGGGCTTGAAAACGGTGAGTTTCGCCCCGTGGGGGATGTTACGTTTTCCGTGCAGGATATGCCGAAACAAGGTGAACAAATGCAAACAAAACCCTTCCGTCAAACGTTCGGCGGAAGGGTTATTTGTCGGGCGCGGTGCCGAAAGCGAAAAGTCAATCGCTGTGTTCGGCGGCAAAGCGTTTAATTGCCTCAAAGGTTTCATCGGAAATAACATGCTCGATCTTGCAGGCATCGTGGGAAGCAACGACAGGGTCCACACCCAGTGCAACAAAAAAGCGAGTCAGCTTTTTGTGGCGGCCATAAATCCGGGTGGCAATTTCCAGTCCCGGCGGTTCCAGGGTGATATACCCAGCACCATCCATCGAAATATAACCGGCCTGACGCAGATTTTTCATTGCAATGCTCACGCTCGGCTTGGTAACACCCATCTCGGTAGCGATGTCGATGGAGCGGACTTCCCCGTTGCGTTCTGTCAGCATCAGGATCTTTTCCAGGTAATCCTCTGCGGATTCATAGATTTTCTGTCATATTGCTATAAAATTATAGTGTTATTTTAACACATTTTTTCAATTTTGGCAAGTGTAATACTTTTTGTTTATCTTTCCGTTTTTTCTTTGCTTTTGGGGCGGATCCTCACGGTCAGGCATCATCCCATGCTCTTGCTCTTATCGAACAACCCGCCAAAAAAGTTTGCCACGGTGCTGCCTGCTTTCTTCAAAAATTCGCGGAACGGTTCTCTTGTTTTTTCGTCAGCAGCCGTTGTTTCTTCCCGAGTTGCAGCTGGGGCTTCGGTTGCTCTTGGCATTTTGGGCGGGGCCGCAGTTTCCGGCGTGGCCGTTTTTGCTGTTTCGGGTGTGGCGGCGCTTTCCGGTGTTGCCGGAGCTGCACTTTCGGGGGTAGCCGTTTCCGGGATAGCGGTCTCTGGAGTAGCAGCAGTTTCAGGCGTTGCGGGTTCAGCACTCTCCGGCGTGGCTGTTTCCGGGGTCGCGAGGGCTGCGCTTTCCGGCGTGGCGGCTTCCACAACATTAATGTTCACTTCGGCATAAAAATCCAGGTCCACACAGCTTACCAACACGGTTGCCGTGCCGGGGGTCACAGCGGTCACGTTGCCGCCCTGGTCTACTGCGGCCACACTGGGGTCAGTCGAAGCAATATGTACCACTGCATCGGTCACAGCTTGGGCAAACTCTGCCCGGTCCTGCGGCGTAATATCGGAAAGGCTGCCGGTAAACCGCAGCTCCCCGGCCAGCGCGCACTGCTGGCCAACGGCAAGCTGCACTTCATGCGGCAGGGCAAAATCTTCTGCACTGCACCCACACAACAGGCAAAGCGCTGCTGCCAGCGCGGCCAAAATCCAAAT
>OHBX01000716.1_pt1 | contig 16317 bp, 9 predicted proteins | sample 1577441 | NCBI WGS metagenome assembly OHBX01 (sample SAMEA3879561, study PRJEB24766) | human gut metagenome | biome: human-associated habitat; feature: feces | place: USA | collected 1985/1987 | reverse complement strand
GAGGCTTCTAAACAAAATGTATTATGAACAGTAATTATGTTATTAATATCGGTCGTCAGTTGGGAAGCGGCGGAAAAGAAATAGGCGAGAAGTTGGCCGCCCGTTTGGGAATTGACTTTTATGATAAGGAACTGATTAGGTTGGCTTCTGAAGAGAGTGGACTGTGTTGTGAGTTTTTTGAGAAAGCTGATGAGAAAGCTTCACAAGGTATTATTGGAGGGCTCTTCGGCATGCGTTTCCCTTTTGTCAGTGACGGGGCTATCCCAGCCACGAATTGCTTGAGTAATGATGCTCTGTTCAAAGTGCAGAGTGACGTGATACGCAGATTGGCGGAGGAGAAGTCCTGCTTGTTTGTGGGGCGTTGTGCCGATTACATCCTGCGAGAACATCCACGCTGTGTCAATGTCTTCATTTCCTGCTCCAATGAGGAGCGCATCAAGCGTATTTGCCGAATGTATTCCATTACTGAGCGTGAAGCGGAGGAGATGATGAACAAAGCGGACAAGAAGCGTGCCGAATACTATAACTACTACAGCTACAAAAAATGGGGAGCTGCCGAAACATACCACTTGTGTATCGATTCTTCCGTATTGGGTATTGAAGCTACGGTGGACTTTATAGAAGAGTTCGTCAAGAAGAAGCTGAAACTTTAAGGAATTAAAATTAAAGGCTGCGCAATGTTGGTTTAACCCAACTACGCAGCCTTTAATTTTAATTCCTTAATTCCTCCTACATCATTGTCAGTAATATCATCTGTCCCGCCAGAATACGCAGGAACATTGTCAATGGATATACCGTGGAGTAACCTACTGCCGGAGCATCATTGCCTGATGTCTGATTGGCGTATGCCAATGCGGGAGGGTCTGTGTTGCTACCTGCTATCAAACCCATCAGGGTGAAGTAGTTCACTTTGCAGTAGAAACGGGCTATCATACCGATTATCAACAAGGGGATAACAGTTATCAGGAATCCATAGCCTACATACAGTAATCCGCTACCTTCTACTACTGTTTGTACAAAATGCTCACCAGCTTCTATACCGACACTGGCAAGGAAGAGCACGATACCGATTTCACGCAACATCAAGTTGGCACTCATGGTGGTGTACGTCACAAGATGCATTTTGTGACCGAAACGTCCGATGAGGATGGCAACTACCAGCGGACCACCAGCAAGACCTAACTTAACCGGTGTCGGCATACCCGGGAATGCAATAGGGAGGCTTCCCAGCAGGATTCCCAAAAAGATTCCCACAAAAATAGTTACGATATTCGGAGTGTCCAAACGTTTCAACTGATTACCCAATACGCCGGCTACACGTTCTACGGCATCCTGCTGGCCTACCACCATTACACGGTCACCTACCTGAAGTACCAGATTGGGATCGGCAAACAAGTCCATACCCGAACGGTTGATACGGGTTACATTTACACCGTACATGCTGCGGAAGTGGAGGCTTCCCAGTTTCTTGCCATTGATTTCAGATTTAGTGACGAGGATACGGCGGGAAACCATCGGAGTGTCCTGTTTTTCCCAGTCTACGTGTATTTCTTTTCCGATAAAGGCGGTTACCGCTTCGGCATCTTCTTCGGAACATACGATGAAGAGCTGGTCTCCTACGTGGAATATTGTTTCATGATTGGGGATACTGACGTGCCCCTCGTGGCGTATGCGCGAACATACAAACGGGCGTCCCAGAAAATCCTTTATCTGGAGCAGGGTCTTTCCGGAAATTGATTCATTGCGTACCTCGAGGTGAAGCATGTGCGGCTGATGCTTTACATCTGCTTCCTGCGTATTGAGTTCCTGTTCCTCCTTCTTGAGGTTCACCCGGCAAATATAGCGGATGGCTATGATGGAACCTATGATACCTACCACACCAAGCGGATAGGCGCAGGCATATCCCAATGCAATGGGGTCTCCCGTATAGTTTATCTGGTTCAAGGCTTCTTGTGCGGCACCCAGACCCGGAGTATTGGTTACGGCACCATAGAGAATACCTACTATCATTGGCAGGTCTATCCCTCCGTCAATGAAGTAGATGCTCAATGCTACTGCGATATTCAGCAACACGATACCGACAGCAAGCATGTTCAGCCGCATACCCCCTTTCTTAAAGGAAGAAAAAAAGGAGGGCCCGACTTGCAGACCGATGCAGAATACAAATAAAATCAAACCGAATTCGCGGATAAAATGCAAAATGTGTGTTTCGCCCGTGAAGCCAAAATGGCCCATCAGGATACCGGCAAAGAGGACGAATGTAACCCCCAACGATACCCCGAAAATCTTAATCTTACCCAGCAATACGCCCACAGATATTACGAATGCATACAAACAAACGATGTGAGCGACAGATGAAGAGTCCCATAGCAAGCTTTCTAACCAATTCATAGTACCTATTAATATGTCGTTTTTTAAAATTTCGCGCAAAAATACTTAATAAAAAGGAGGTGGCAAAGGCTTTGTGGTACTTTTTGCTATATCAACTTTGCAAAAGTAGAGTATGCTTCCGGTGAATACGCTGAATCCGTATGGGCACGGAGTCATCTGTTAGTGCAATTTTCTCTAAAAAAAGATTTTGTTCTAAGTATTTCCTTATATTTGCAAGTCTCTTGATGACAAAAATGAATAGTATTCATCTATTTAAATTTTAAATAAACTATGGCAGACAGTAAAGAAAAACTCTTCTCCGACTTTTCTCCCGTTTCCACTGAGCAGTGGATGGAGAAAGTTACCGCAGACCTGAAAGGGGCGGATTTCGAGAAGAAGCTCGTTTGGAGGACAAACGAAGGATTTAAGGTGAAACCTTTCTACCGTATGGAGGACTTGGAAGGTTTGAAGACAACAGATGCTCTTCCCGGCGAGTTTCCTTATCTCAGAGGTACCAAGAAAGACAACAATGAATGGCTTGTTCGTCAGGAAATCAAAGTGGAATGCCCCAAAGAGGCCAATGCCAAGGCGTTGGACATCTTGAATAAAGGTGTAGATTCACTCTCTTTCCATGTAAAGGCCAAGGAATTGAACGCAGAGTATATTGAAACTTTGTTGAAAGATATCTGCGCGGAATGTGTCGAGTTGAATTTCTCTACCTGCCAGGGGCATGTGGTGGAACTTGCAGAACTTCTTGTCGCTTATTTCCAGAAAAAGGATTATGACTTGACGAAATTGCGGGGCTCCATCAACTATGACTACTTCAACAAGATGCTGGCCAAAGGTAAAGAAAAAGGTGATATGGTGTCAACAGCCAAGGCGCTGCTCGAGGCTACCGCTTCCCTTCCGAAATACCGTGTATTGAATGTGAACGCGTTGACATTAAACAATGCGGGTTCTTATATTTTCCAGGAACTGGGTTATGCTTTGGCTTGGGGTAATGAATATATGAATCAGTTGGTTGATGCCGGTCTGCCGGCTGCAATGGTAGCCAAGAAGATTAAGTTCAATTTCGGTATCAGTTCCAACTACTTCCTTGAAATAGCCAAATTCCGCGCTGCACGTATGCTGTGGGCTAATATTGTGGCTTCTTACAGTCCCGAGTGTCTGCGCGACTGCGACAACAAGGGTAAAGATAACGAATGCCGCTGTGCAGCCAAGATGAAGATTCATGCGGAAACTTCTTCATTCAACTTGACTTTGTTTGATGCACACGTAAACTTGTTGCGTACGCAGACTGAGGCGATGAGTGCCGCCCTTGCCGGCGTTGACTCAATGACGGTTACTCCGTTCGACAAGACTTATGATGCTCCTAACGAATTCTCTGAGCGTATGGCGCGTAACCAACAACTGCTGTTGAAAGAAGAATCGCACTTCGATAAAGTTATTGACCCAGCTGCAGGTTCTTACTATATTGAGAATTTGACCGTCTCTATTGCCAAGCAGGCTTGGGACCTCTTCCTCGCTGTAGAAGAAGACGGTGGTTTCTATGCTTCCGTGAAAGCCGGAAAAGTGCAGGCTGCCGTAAACGAGAGCAACAAGGCGCGTCATGCCGCAGTTGCCAAGCGCAAGGAAGTGCTGTTGGGTACTAACCAGTTCCCCAACTTTAATGAAAAGGCGGGAGATAAGAAACCGGTTGAGGCTACTTGCTGTTGCGGCGGCGGACATACCTGCGAAAAAGATGTTCCGACACTGAACTTTGACCGTGCTGCCAGTGAATTTGAAGCGTTGCGTCTCGAAACAGAGGCTTCCGGCAAACGCCCGAAAGCGTTTATGCTGACTATCGGTAATCTGGCCATGCGCCAGGCACGTGCACAGTACTCTTGCAACTTTCTGGCTTGTGCCGGATACGAAGTTGTGGATAACCTCGGTTTCCCCACCGTAGAAGAAGGTATAGAAGCAGCTATGGCTGCCAAGGCCGACATCGTGGTATTGTGTTCAAGTGATGATGAATATGCAGAATATGCTGTTCCTGCCTTCAAGGCTCTGAATGGCCGTGCCATGTTTATCGTAGCCGGTGCTCCTGCTTGCATGGACGACTTGAAGGCTGCCGGTATCGAGAACTTTATCCATGTCCGTGTCAACGTATTAGAGACATTAAAAGAATTCAACGCCAAACTTTTGAAGTAAGCAACTTCAATCGTAAATCGTAAATCGTCAAATCGTAAATAACATGATGCGAAAAGATTTTAAAAACTTAGATATATATGCCGCTTTTCAGCCCGTCAACGGTGCTGAGTGGCAAAAGGCTAACGGCATCCATGCTGATTGGAAAACGCCGGAACACATTGAGGTGAAGCCTGTTTATACAAAAGAAGACCTTGAGGGAATGGAACACTTGGGCTATGCTGCCGGGCTTCCTCCTTATCTGCGTGGTCCGTACTCGGTGATGTATACGTTGCGTCCTTGGACCATCCGCCAGTATGCAGGCTTTTCCACAGCGGAAGAATCAAATGCCTTTTACCGTCGTAATTTGGCTTCCGGACAGAAAGGTTTGTCCGTAGCTTTCGACTTGGCCACTCACCGTGGCTACGACCCCGACCACGAACGTGTAGTGGGTGACGTAGGTAAGGCAGGTGTATCTATCTGTTCCTTGGAGAATATGAAGGTGTTGTTCGATGGAATTCCTTTGAACAAGATGTCCGTCTCTATGACTATGAACGGTGCCGTACTTCCTGTTATGGCATTCTACATCAACGCAGGTCTGGAGCAGGGTGCCAAGTTGGAAGAAATGGCTGGTACTATCCAGAACGATATCTTGAAGGAATTCATGGTGCGTAATACCTATATCTACCCGCCTGCATTCTCTATGAAGATTATCTCTGACATCTTTGAATATACTTCCCAGAAAATGCCTAAGTTCAACTCTATCTCCATCTCCGGCTACCACATGCAGGAAGCGGGTGCTACGGCAGACATCGAGTTGGCTTACACCCTGGCAGACGGTTTGGAATATCTGCGTGCCGGAACGGCTGCGGGTATTGACATCGATGCTTTCGCACCGCGTCTCTCTTTCTTCTGGGCCATCGGAACGAACCACTTTATGGAAATTGCCAAAATGCGTGCCGCACGTATGTTGTGGGCAAAGATTGTGAAGCAGTTCAACCCGAAGAATCCGAAGTCGCTGGCTTTGCGTACGCACTCCCAGACTTCCGGCTGGTCGCTGACAGAGCAAGACCCGTTCAACAATGTGGGCCGTACTTGTATCGAGGCGATGGCTGCTGCATTGGGACATACTCAGTCACTGCATACCAATGCTCTTGACGAGGCTATTGCCTTGCCGACGGATTTCTCTGCACGTATTGCACGTAATACGCAGATTTATATTCAGGAAGAAACTTACATTTGCAAGAATGTAGACCCATGGGGTGGCTCTTATTATGTGGAAAGTTTGACCAATGAGTTGGCTCACAAGGCTTGGGAATTGATTCAGGAAGTAGAGAAGCTGGGCGGTATGGCAAAAGCCATCGAAACCGGTATTCCCAAGATGCGTATCGAAGAGGCTGCTGCACGTACACAAGCCCGTATTGATAGCGGTTCACAGACCATTGTCGGCGTGAACAAGTATCGTCTGGAGAAAGAAGCTCCGATTGATATTCTTGAAATCGACAATACGGCTGTCCGTCAGGAACAGATTGAGAACCTGAAGCGTCTGAAGGAAGGACGTAACCAGGCGGAAGTGGACAAGGCATTGGAGGCTATTACTGAATGTGTAAAGACCGGTAAGGGAAACTTGCTGGAACTGGCAGTCGAGGCAGCCCGTGTCCGTGCCACTTTGGGGGAAATCTCTTATGCTTGCGAAAAGATTGTAGGACGTTATAAAGCAGTAATTAGAACTATATCAGGCGTGTATTCATCAGAAAGTAAGAATGACAGCGACTTCCACCGTGCTTGTGAATTGGCGGAGAAGTTTGCGAAGAAAGAGGGACGTCAGCCTCGTATCATGGTAGCCAAGATGGGCCAGGACGGTCACGACCGCGGTGCCAAGGTTGTTGCAACCGGATATGCCGACTGTGGCTTCGATGTGGATATGGGACCCTTGTTCCAGACACCGGCCGAGGCTGCCCGTGAAGCGGTTGAGAACGACGTTCATGTAGTAGGGGTTTCTTCATTGGCTGCCGGACACAAGACATTGGTTCCGCAGATTATCGAAGAGCTCAAGAAGTTGGGACGCGAGGATATCGTAGTGATTGCCGGTGGTGTAATTCCCGCACAAGACTATGACTTCCTTTACAAGGCAGGTGTAGCTGCCATCTTTGGCCCCGGTACTCCGGTTGCCAAGGCTGCTTGCCAGATATTGGAAATCTTGTTGGATGAAGAATAATCCGACACGTTAAATGTTAAAAGAGGGACGGTATGTGTTTACATATCCGTCCCTTTTTCTTAATCTGTGTTATAGAACATACTTTTTTAGTTGGATAATTTGCAGATTTATCAGAAGTCCGTATCTTTGCAATGTGTTTTTCATAGTATTAGATTTAAGGTTAACAAAGGTTGGAGTACAGCGGTACTCCTTTTTTTATGTCCGTACGTCAGCTTTGGGGGAGAAAAATCACCTGGTCTATGTTATCGTTTCTTGCTTATAGTTTCGTTCTTGCCCCCTTTTTATTACCTTTGTCCCGCTAAAAGAATAACGAATGATAGTTTGTATTGCCGAAAAGCCCTCTGTGGCGCGTGACATAGCCGATGTATTGGGAGCGAAAGAAAAGAAGGACGGATACATCGAAGGAAACGGATACCAGGTGACCTGGACATTTGGCCATCTTTGTACGCTGAAGGAGCCGCATGAATATACCCCTAACTGGAAGTCATGGAGTTTGGGAAGCCTCCCCATGATACCTCCCCGTTTCGGCATTAAGCTGATTAGCAATCCCACATACGAGCGCCAGTTCCATACGATAGAGAACCTCATGCAACATGCCGATATGATTATAAACTGCGGTGATGCCGGGCAGGAAGGAGAATTGATACAGCGCTGGGTGATGCAGAAAGCCGGGGCACGTTGCCCGGTGAAACGTCTTTGGATATCTTCATTGACAGAGGAAGCCATCCGTGAGGGCTTTGCCAAGCTGCGCGATGCGTCGGATTTCCAGCCTTTGTACGAAGCAGGCTTGTCGCGTGCCATTGGCGACTGGCTGCTCGGGATGAATGCCACCCGCCTCTACACCATGAAGTATGGGCAGAACCGGCAGGTACTTTCTATCGGCCGTGTGCAAACGCCGACACTGGCGCTGATTGTAAACCGTCAGTTGGAAATACAGAATTTTGTTCCCAAGCAATACTGGGAACTGAAGACCGTCTATCGAGATACCACTTTCTCCACCATCCTCCGGAAAAGTGAGGAGGAACTGGTATTGGAAGCCGAGAAGCAGAAAGAGGCTATAGCTGCCGGGAAGAAACCTAAAAAAGAAGAAGAGAATCGGGGTATCGACCCCATTACCGACCGCGAACGTGGGCTTGTTTTATTGGACCAGATTAAGAATTCTCTTTTTACCGTGACGGATGTCACCAAGAAAGAGGGGAGGGAGGCGCCACTCCGCTTGTTTGACTTGACTTCTTTGCAAGTGGAATGTAACAAGAAGTTTGCCTATTCCGCTGATGAGACGCTGAAAATCATCCAGTCTTTGTATGAGAAGAAAGTGGCTACCTATCCACGTGTAGACACTACCTATTTGAGTGATGACATCTATCCCAAATGCCCCGGCATCTTGAAAGGTCTGCGTGATTACGAGACATTTACAGCCCCTTTGACAGGAACTGCATTGTTGAAGTCCAAAAAGGTTTTCGATAACTCGAAGGTAACAGACCACCACGCCATTATTCCTACCGGTCAGCATCCGCAGAATCTGACGGATATGGAGCGTCGCGTATTCGATTTGATAGCACGCCGTTTCATTGCTGTATTCTATCCCGATTGTAAGTTTGCCACTACCACCGTATTGGGCGAGGTAGAGAGCATAGAGTTCAAGGCTACCGGCAAGCAGATTCTGGAACCGGGTTGGCGTATTATCTTCGGCATCCCCTCGGCACAATCGCAGGAGGAGAAAGAGGAGAAGGGAGAAGAGGAGAATGTGCTTCCGGCTTTTGTGAAAGGAGAAAGCGGACCGCACGTCCCCGATTTGTATGAGAAGTGGACGCAGCCGCCCCGGCCTTATACGGAAGCCACCCTGCTGCGTGCTATGGAAACGGCGGGCAAGCTGGTGGATAACGACGAACTGCGTGATGCGCTGAAGGAAAACGGTATCGGTCGTCCATCTACCCGTGCAGCCATCATCGAGACGCTGTTCAAGCGAAACTATATCCGCAAGGAAAAGAAGAACCTGATAGCCACCCCTACCGGTGTGGAGCTGATACAGATTATCCATGAGGAGCTGTTGAAGTCGGCGGAACTGACCGGTATCTGGGAGAAAAAGCTACGTGAGATAGAAAGGCGGACATATAATGCCGGACAATTCTTGGAAGAATTGAAGCAGATGGTATCGGAAGTCGTGATGAGTGTACTTTCTGATAACAGCAACCGCCACATCACCATCCAAGCGCCTGCTCCCGAAAAGGGCAGTAAGGTTTCTGCCAAGACAGAGGCTGCCGATAAGCCGAAAAAGGAGCCGAAGAAAAGATCACCGAGAAAGTCTGCCGCCGCAGGTAAAAAGACGGAGCAGGCTTCGGGCGCTGTGGCAGCTTCAAGTACGGAGGCTTCCGTACAAGCTGATGACTTCGTCGGCCAGCCTTGTCCGCTTTGCGGAAAAGGTACCGTTATCAAGGGGAAAACGGCTTACGGTTGTTCCGAATGGAAATCCGGATGTACATTCCGCAAGCCGTTTGAATAAGGGTAATCACATTAAATAATTCTCTCCGCCATGTATTTCCAGAGGGGAGCAGCCATCAGCGCCTGGCGGATGCTTCCTTGTTGCAGCAAGTCCTTGACCTCCTGCAAGGAAAGCAGGTGTACGGTCAGGTTCTCCGTATCTTCCAAGTGTTGCTCGGAGATTTTCTCCACGTCCGTAGCCAGGAAACAGTAGGTAATGTTGGTGTGGGTACTTGGATTGGGAGAGATTTGCATGAACTCTTTCCATACTCCGTTTCCATAGCCGGTTTCTTCCAAAAGTTCCCGTTGTGCGGAAACCATCGGAGAGCCGTCCTCTTCTTCGCATACCCCTGCACAGAGCTCATAGGACGTTTCTTGTATGCCATGCCGGTATTGGCGGATAAAGACAAATTGTCCATTACGGGTGATGGCGATGGTATTCACCCAGTTTGGATATTCCAATATATAATAGGAGGGGATGTGGTTGCCGTTGGGCAGCACTACATGGTCCTTACGCACAGTGAGCCACGGAGCCCGATGAAGGTATTCGCTGGATAAGACGGTCCAGGTGTCTTTTGATTTTTCCATAATGGTAAAATTGACTATATTTTAAACAGCATCCCTCCGATATTATCTGTCGTGGCTCCCGTCACCGAGGCGAGGCATCCGGGTGTGTCCGCCATATAGAGGGCAGCCAGGAAAGCAAAGATTAGGGCTTCCTTGTATTCTATGATTTGCCGGCTGGGAATCACGATTTCACACGGACACAAGGCGTCGATACGTTCTATGAGGAACTTGTTGAATGCACCTCCGCCGGTAATCAGCAGTTTTCCGTTACCATCGGGCAAGGGGCGGGCGGTGATGATGCGTGATATTTGCCAGGCGGCATGCTCGTAAAAGGTACGTAGCATATTCTCCATACTCAAGCCATAACGCTCGAGCATGGGATATACCAGCGTTTCCACCCACTCCCGTCCCAATGACTTCGGTCCGGACTGATGGTAGAAATCCATTCCGTTCAGTTCGTCCAGCAGTTCTTGGCAGATGTTGCCTTGCCGTGCTATCTCGCCGTCACGGTCAAATTCCAATCCTATTTGCCGGCAGTAATGGTTGATGACGTAATTCACCGGACTGATGTCAAAAGCGATGCGCCGCCCGTCCTGCTCGAATGAGATGTTGGAGAAACCGCCGATATTCAAACAGAAGTCGTAGTCGGCAAAAAGCAACCGGTCGCCAATAGGTACGAGTGGAGCGCCCTGCCCACCCAGCATGATGTCCAGCCGCCGGAAATCCGAAACGGTAGGTATACGGGTTTCAGCGGCAATGGCGGCTCCGTCACCTATTTGGTACATGATTCTCTTTTGAGGCTCATGGAAGATGGTATGCCCGTGGGAGGCGATAATATCGGGGTGGACTCCAAATTCTTGCATGAACTCGTTGACACGTTCACCGAGAAACTTTCCATAGGAGCTGTGGAAAGTGATGAACTCCAAAGCACTCATTGTCTGTGCACCGGTACCCAATATCTGCTTCATGGCGTCGGGGTAGCTATAGCCTTTTGCACAGTCTATGTGGAAAGACCATTTTCCGGCTTGCTGCCGGAAAGTGCAACAACATACGTCCAGCCCGTCAAGGGAAGTGCCGGACATCAGGCCGATGGCTTGAATTTGGAAGTCTTTCATCCTGATTTTCTTGTTTTATTTATAATTGAGGTAGAATTCGACAACAGCTTCTATTCCTTTACGGAAGATGTCCAATGGTATATTCTCATTAGGTGAGTGGATGGCGTTGGATTCGAGCCCGAAGCCCATCAGAACGGTTTTGATGCCCAGTACTTGCTCGAAAGTGGAGATGATGGGGATACTTCCACCCCGACGCACTGCCAGCGGTTTCTTTCCAAAAGCTTTTTCAAAACCTTTTTCGGCGGCTTGGTAGGCGGGTAGGGTGATGGGACATACATATCCTTGGCCTCCATGCATCGGAGTGACTTTTACCTGTACTGAATCCGGCGCTATGTCCAGAATGTAGTCGGCAAAGAGCCGGGATATCTTGTGGTGGTCCTGGTGGGGAACCAACCGGCAGGATACCTTGGCGTATGCCTTGGATGGGAGCACGGTCTTGGACCCTTCACCCGTATATCCGCCCCAGATGCCGCATACGTCGAAAGACGGACGGCAACTGTTACGTTCCAGCGTACTGTAACCTTTCTCTCCGAAAAGTGCTTTTACATGGATAGCCTTTTTGTATTTCTCTTCGTCGAAAGGAATGCGGGCTATCATGTCGCGCTCGGTTTGGGGAACTTCTTCCACATCGTCATAGAAGCCCGGTACGGTGATACGTCCCTCTGCGTCCGTCACTTGGCTGATTATCTGGCAAAGTACATTGATGGGGTTGGCAACAGCACCGCCGAAGTGACCGCTGTGTAGGTCGCGGTTGGGGCCGGTCACTTCTATTTCCCAATAGGCCAGTCCGCGCAGTCCGGTGGTCAGTGAAGGCAGGTCTGCACCAAGCATGCTGGTGTCCGAAACCAGAATGACGTCTGCTTTCAGCAACTCTTTGTGCTCCTGGCAGAAGCTTTCCAGGCTGGGCGAGCCGATTTCTTCTTCTCCTTCGAAGATGAATTTTACGTTGGTTTGCAGCAGTCCGTTTCTGACGAGGTATTCAAACGCTTTCACTTGTATGAAAGATTGCCCTTTGTCATCATCAGCACCACGTGCCCAGATATGTCCGTCGCGTATTTCCGGCTCAAAGGGTTCGCTTTTCCAAAGTTCGAGAGGTTCGGCCGGCATCACGTCGTAGTGGGCATATACCAATACGGTCTTGGCGTCCGGGTCTACGATTTTCTGTCCAAAAACAATCGGGTTGCCTTTGGAGGGCATTACGAGGGCTTCATCCGCTCCGGCTTCGAGCAGCAACTGTGCCCAGCGTTCGGCGCAGGCAAGCATATCGTCGTGATACTCGGGTTTGGCACTGATGCTTGGAATACGGATGAGGCTGAACAAGTCTTCCAGCATTTTAGACTCGTTCTCTGTAATATATTTCTTTATTTCCATAGGTGAATATTATAGCTGAGTTGTTCTGTCAATCAGGTAATAATCCAGCAATGTCATTGCTGCCATTGCTTCCACGATGGGTACTGCGCGTGGCAATACGCACGGGTCATGGCGTCCTCGGGCTTTCAGGGTGGTGTCTACACCGTCAATGTTCACGGTGTGTTGTTCCATCAGTACGGTTGCCACGGGTTTGAAGGCTACACGGAAATAGATGTCTTGCCCGTTGCTGATTCCACCTTGTATGCCGCCCGAATGGTTGGTGCGGGTTTCGATACGTCCGTTGTTATTGTAGAACACATCATTCTGTTCCGAGCCTTTCTGCTTTAATCCCTTGAAGCCGTCTCCATACTCGAATGCTTTTGCTGCATTGATGCTGAGCATGGCGGCTCCGAGTGCTGCATGGAGTTTGCCGAATACGGGTTGTCCCAGTCCGATGGGGCATCCTTTGACGACACAGGTCACCACTCCTCCGATCGTATCTCCTTCTCCCTTTATCTTGAAGATGAGTTCTTCCATTTCTTTTGCCTTCGCCGGGTCGGGGCAGCGGACCGGATTGGTCTCTATCAGGTCGAGGTCGTATGCGGTATAGTTTTCTTCAAGGCGGATAGGACCTACTTGTGAAGTGTACGCCGTGATGTGTATACCCAGCTGCTTCAGCGCCAATTTGGCCAGGGCACCCGCTACTACACGCGAGATTGTTTCACGGGCTGATGAACGTCCGCCTCCGCGGTGGTCGCGGATGCCATATTTTACTTTATAAGTATAGTCGGCGTGTGACGGGCGGTAGACTTCTTTCAGATTATTGTAATCGTCAGAATGCTGGTTTTGGTTCCATACAATGAATCCTATGGGGCAGCCCGTGGATTTTCCTTCGAAGATGCCGGAGAGGAACTCCACTTTATCACCTTCTTTCCGGGCGGTAGTGATACGTGACTGTCCGGGGCGGCGTCGGTCGAGTTCTGCCTGGACGAAATCCATATCAATGACTATTCCTGCAGGGAATCCGTCTATAACTCCTCCCACACCCTTACCGTGCGATTCCCCAAAACTGGTAAGACGGAGAATATTTCCAAATGAGTTGAACATATCAAATGCTTTAAAGGTTTATATATGAGGTTAATGTGCCAATACGCTTTATAAGAAATGCTTTTGACTTTATAAAGATAACAACTTTTTTTCATAAAACGTTTAAGGAAATAAGATAAAAAGTCTTTTCCGCATAAAGTTGCCTGCCTTTGCCAGAGTTTGGCCAATGGCTTGTTCTTTATAAAAATGGCTTACTCTTTATGAAATCTGCATCCGAATTTCACTCGTAATGATGAAAAAAGGAACATTTATTTTTTAGAAAAGACCTTGTACTGTAACCTTAAAAAGTGTAACTTTGCACCTTTGATTTAAAATGGGAAATTAATAGCTCCCTTGGGAAGCTTTTTATTAACTAAACAAGTACTCAAGAAAGTATGAAAAAGAATTTATTTTATTTATTTGCATTGATCTGTTCAATGAGTTTATTCACGGCTTGTAGTGATGATGACGATGACAAGGTAGTATGTCCTGTGCCGCAAACAGAGTTTACAGTTGCAACAGGTTTGAACTTGACTTATAACGGTGGAACAATGTTGGGAAAGAAAGTAACTTTTACTCCGGATGCTTCTGATGCAACCAAGGCTACTTTGGTATTGGCTGGCAATTTGGATCTTTCCGGTATTCTTACACGTGAAGCGGCTTCCGGTTCTTTTGGCGCAGGCGTATTCCCGGGTTCTCCGGTTGTAACCCTTCCGGTTACTTTGAATATACAAGGTGACGAATGTTCGTTTTCCGGCACAAGTGAGACCGATTATTGTACTTTTGACTATGCAGGAAAGGTTACTGCTTCTTCCTTGAAATTGGATTTAACTAATGTCGCATTGAAAAATTCCGCTTTATCCGGAACAACTTGGGTTCCTACACCCCTTAATTCTGATTATACGGAAGAACGGATTCATTTGATTTGGGAATCCAATAAGAATGTAGAGGTAATGCCTGGCTGGGGGCTACCGATTCAAACAATTTTGACGTTAGCTCTTCGTATGCCTTTAATTGACGCAGGTGGTGATGATAAAGTGAATGTAGAAGATATGTTGTGTAGTGTGTTGCATGATATTACTTTGGGTGCTGACGGTAATATTTCTGCTTCTTATGTTGATGCCGCTCAGGGAGGTACCTCTGTTGTTAAGACTCCTGCGAATGTTGCACAATATGTGGTTCTCAGTGATACCCAAATGAAGGTATATTTGAATCTGGATGCTATCATCGCCAATGTAAAACGTCTGGGCAGTTCTACCAAGGCTATCGATATGAGTGAAATCTTGTCTCAGGCTGTTACGTCTTTGCTTCCTTTGGTAACTGACGGTGTGCCTTTGACTTACGAAAAGAACGAAGGTAAATTAAAGGCTTATTTGAATACGGATTTGTTATTGCCTTTGATGAAAAATATAGTTGCTCCTTTATTCTCGGATGAGGAGTTTGTGAATATGCTTATCGAAGCAATGAAAGCTGATCCTGATTTTGGAAGTATGGCCGGTATGGCAGAAGGTATGTTGAAGGGTTTACCTGAAATAATTAATGAAACAACTCGTTTGGAAGTTGGTTTGAACTTGACTGCCGCTAAATAACTTTTTTTTCGATATGGAATTTTCCCTCCTTTGTCTCCTGATTTTCAGGTTATAGAGGAGGGATTTTTGTTTGTTTTTTCCTACATTTGCATGATAAATAATCAAATTGTAGAAATGATATGACAGAAACGGAAAGACGACAGATTATTGCTTTGGTTAAATCTGAAGTAATTCCTGCCATTGGTTGTACAGAACCTATAGCTGTGGCATTGTGTGTAGCAAAGGCTGCGGAAGTGCTGAATAAGCGTCCCGAAAAGATAACTGTATTGCTGAGTGCCAATATTCTGAAAAATGCAATGGGAGTGGGTATTCCAGGTACGGGGATGATTGGATTACCGATTGCTGTGGCGCTTGGCGCCTTAATAGGTAAGTCGGCATATCAATTGGAGGTTTTGAAAGAAAGTACTCCTGATGCAGTGGAGGCAGGAAAGCGTTTCATAGAAGAAAAGCGCATTCATATATCTTTAAAAAACGATATGGAAGAGAAGCTTTATATAGAAGTATGTTGTGAAGCTGATACGGACAAGGCAACAGCTATTATTGCCGGTGGGCATACTTGCTTTACTTATATAACGCGCAACGGTGACATCTTATTGGACAAACAAATTGCCTCTTGTATCGAAGAGGAGGATGTATTGGACTTGACTTTACGCAAAGTGTATGACTTCGCCATGACAACCCCATTAGACGACATCCGTTTTATCCTTGAAACGGCCCGTCTGAATAAGGCGGCTGCAGAACGTTCTTTTGAGGGTGATTACGGACATGGTCTGGGAAAAATCCTTCGCGGTACTTATGAGCACAAGGTTATGGGGGATAGTGTTTTTTCCCATATTCTTTCTTATACTTCCGGTGCCTGCGATGCCCGTATGGCAGGAGCTATGATTCCGGTCATGAGTAATTCAGGAAGCGGTAATCAAGGTATATCCGCTACGTTGCCGGTTTTGATTTATGCCGAAGAAAACGGAAAATCGGAGGAAGAATTGATACGCGCCTTGATGTTGAGCCATTTGACGGTAATTTATATCAAGCAGAGTTTGGGACGCTTATCTGCCTTATGCGGTTGTGTGGTTGCTGCTACGGGTTCCAGTTGCGGTATAACTTGGCTAATGGGAGGAACTTATGAACAGGTGGCATATGCTGTACAGAACATGATTGCCAATCTTACCGGAATGATTTGTGATGGTGCCAAGCCCAGTTGTGCATTGAAAGTAACCACCGGAGTTTCAACCGCAGTGCTTTCAGCCATCATGGCCATGGAAAACCGTTGTGTGACTTCCGTAGAAGGTATTATTGATGAGGATGTGGATCAAAGTATCCGTAATCTGACAAAAATCGGTTCTAAAGGAATGAATGAAACTGATAAATTGGTATT
>OHBX01000697.1_pt1 | contig 16633 bp, 16 predicted proteins | sample 1577441 | NCBI WGS metagenome assembly OHBX01 (sample SAMEA3879561, study PRJEB24766) | human gut metagenome | biome: human-associated habitat; feature: feces | place: USA | collected 1985/1987 | reverse complement strand
ACGACGCCTATGTCGCGGCTGTCCTGCGAAACCGCACGATTGTCGCCCAGCACAAACATTTCGCCGTCGCCCACCGTCCACTCGTCGGTAACGCCGCGCGGAAACGTGTTGCCGAGGGCGTAACTTTCGTCAAGTTTCTTTCCGTTCAGATAAACTTTCCCGTCCGAAATTCTTACGGTATCGCCCGAAACGCCGATGACTCGTTTTATCCATTGTTCGGTTTTCCCGCCGCTTTCGTGCATGAAAACGACGATGTCGCCGCGGCGCGCCTTTTTGGTTCTCAGAAGAAGAGCCTTGTCGCCAAGCGTATCCTGCCGTCCGAAAAACAGAACGTCGAACGCGGTATCCTGTCGTATGACGTCGAAGTGCGAGGAATTGTATTCGGCGTCGTCATACAGCCCGACGCTTTTCCCGCCGTACAAAGTATCGTCCATGCTCCTGCCCGAAATCCGTGTTACGTCAAACGCCGCGCCACTGATAATGCTTGCGACGATAATGGCGCATATTATCACAATCAGGACTTGCGCTGTCGATTTTGTGCGATTAAGTTGTTTTTTTGCGATATTGTCTTCCATCAAATCCACAGAATGTTGTTGAACAAAACGTTTTCGGCGTCCTTGATTTTCATAATTTTTACAAGTCGCCAATCTTTCAGCGTTTTCCTGTCGGCGGTTTTGAAATCGGAAATTTCAAGGTTGAAACGCTGCCACTTCTTGCTTTTTTCAAGATGCAGCACCGAGGTGTATTTCGTGACGGTATTCTCCGCCGTGTACATAACGATGCGGACGTTGCGTTTTTCTTCCGAATACGCTTCCAGCTGCAATATGTAGTCCTCGTTGCGTATCGACGACGTTTCCGGCGGCTCCACGTCGTAGGTGCAAAGTCTGCCTTCGGTTGTCATGAACCCTTTGAGCCCGAGCGGCCCCGCTTTGATTTTCAACACGTCGTTGTCGACGACGGGGCTGAAATTTTCAACCGAAAACGGCACGGTCGTCATCTCGTTGTTGTAAAGGATTCTTTCCGTCGTTTTTGCATCCTCGTCGTAGTCGTTAAGGGACACTTTCGTAAGGTCCATCATCAATTCCTGCGTCGAAAGCACGATCCCGTTTTTGAGCGTAACGTTTGCAAACACAAACAAAATTTTGTTTTCTTCGGCGGGGTGCAGCTCGCACAAAACTTCTTCGTTATTAAGCAGCACAGGCTTTTCGCACTGTTCCCATCGTCTGAACGCGGGGGTGATTTCATCGGTGGAATAATAAACTTCGGTTTTCGCCATATCGCCGATGTCTGTCACGCTTACGTAAAGCCTGCCGTCGCTGACGTACGTCTTGATTCCGGGACGAGGCAACGTTTTTTCCGTGCCCGCAACGACGCTTTTTGCAAATTCTATCGCGCCCGTGAAATTCTGCAAAGAAATGCTCACGTTCGTCCCGACCGAAAACGACGAAAACTTTTTATTGTGCGGAATAAGGTTGAACAAATCGGACAGCCTGTCGATATCCGCATAAGAACTGTTCGTGCCGAGCACGCAATATACGGGACAGGTCAGCATGCGCGCGTAAGCCTGCGTCGACATACCGGCAAGATAACATTCCCACTCGTCCGAAAACTGCGTGGTGGGATTGGAATCGTATTTCGGCTTGTTGAAAAACTCCGTAAATCCGTCGGCGCCCACGGGGATAACGCACGAAACGCGCCCGTCGATGCCCGCGACTTTCCAGGCAAGTTGCCCGCCTTCGAGATTGCCGATCAGGAAAAAGTTGTTTTTATCGACGTTGCTTTCTTCAAACGCGAGCGTTATCGCGCGGCGCACAACCTTCATCCACACAAACCAGGGCGACATATCCGCCTGGCACGGACTGTATGCAAGTTCCTTATTCTCGGAAAAATTGCAGTACGAAAGGCTTTCGGGATATTCGGTAAAAACCTTTTTCTTGGGCGATCTTCCGGCGAAATCGACCGCGATGATATTGAACCCGGCGTCGACAATCAGATCAAAAAACGCCGTGCGCTTTATCGACGACTCCCCGCTCGGGAGATATAAAAACGTCGGCGCGACCTTGTTTTTTTGCACAACAATGTTCGCATACGCGCGAATTTTCCCGTCGGCAACCGTTTCCGCGGTGAAAGACACTTCTTTCGAAACGTATTTTTCGTTGTTTTTCACGCCGTTTACGACAACGTCCAGCGGCTCGGTCGTGGGATTGTAGCCTTGCCAGAGCGTCATCGGCGTCATTAACTTATATTCCATATCTGCTATTATACATTTTATTTGCGCTTATTGCAAGCAATCTTAAAAAATCGTCGTCTTTCACAAATCGCGCCCCTTTTGCATAAAATTTATCGGAGGTGCGACGATGGACGACTTTGCTTTCCCCGACGAAGAAAACCTGCTTAAAATGCAGAAAGAATACGAAAAAGTATTGGGCGGAAAAAACGTTGTTTCGTCGCTTTCGTTGTCGAAAAACGGCGGCTGTCGGAACAACTATTTTTTGAAGACGCTGATTTTGGCGTTGACGATAAGTCGGATTCTGTTCAGATAGTCGCCATTTGGGGATTCGTCTTTGAAATCCCCGAAACTTTTTTCGTATAACTTATTGAAAAGTTCATAAACGTCGACGCCGCGCGCTTTGCACTTCTCAAACGTCGCGACAATCTTTTTTTCGACGACTTCTTTCATCGCGGCGGCGATTTTTTCGGTCAAATATTCCGGAATCTCGTCAACCGAAAAATATTTTCCAAGCCCGTCTTTTTCCGAAATACGGGCTTTTATTTCGACGTCGGCGAAGACGCTCGGCACGCCGCCGTTTACTTCCGTTTTGTATTTCGTTTTTTTGCTTGTTATCTGCAACCCGAAAATCTCGCCGTCGACGTTCACCGTTTCGCCGCCCTTTTTAAGGTCGTACTTCATATAATTTATTGCGACGGTGTCGTCCTTTTCAAGAAGCATCGCGCTTTTTCCGTTTATGAACAGCGCAAGTTTCGAGTAGTCGTATTCGTAAACGTCCCCGCTTTCGCCCGAGCCTTTATCGACGTCGTTTTTGTCAATCTTTTTTGCGGATATGCTGACGACGTTCGCCCCCGTCCTTGACAGATACCCGTTGAAAAAGTCCTTTACGTTCGTTGAAATTATCGACGCGTCGTCGGTTGCGGAATGCAAAGTCTTTTGCATTTGAAGCGCGCTGAGAGTCGTCATAACGGGCTTTGTTTTCAAAAGTTCTGCCGCGCTGTTTTCGGCAACGGCGATTATCGCAAGTTCCGGCACGGCATAGGTTTGTACAAGGTAATTCACGCTCGGAAAAGTTTGTTCCGTCAAAAACATATTTCCCAAAACAATAAGATTACACTGACTTAACGACACTTTTAACCCCGTTTTTTGCGAAATCTCGCCGATTGCGGCGTCAAGAGTTTTCCCTGTTCCGGAAATTAGAGCAAAGCCATCCGACTCGCCCTGTCCGCCGCCGCTTTGCGATTTCGGATTGATTATTTCGCAGGATACGGCGTATCCTTTTTCCGTCTTGTCGATGCCGAGTCCCACAACGATTGCCCGCTCCGACAACGCGGTTTCGGGCACGACGCGCAGATAACAAAGCGCGACGGCAAAAACGATAAGGAATGCGATTATCGCCTTCTTATAATTCCGACTCACCGACAGCCTCCTTCGCCGGCGCGATTTTTGCCGACTTTCTTTTTCTGACTTCCGCATAAACGATAAGCGCGACGGGCAGGACGTAATTTGTCGCGGCGACGTACCACCTTGCGCCGCCAGTCACGAAATCAAGCGTGTTTCTTATATCCTTTTTCAATATCGTCATTGCGCCGACTCCGATAACCGCAAGGATAATGACGATATTCTTTTTCCCTTTGAAAAGGCTTTTGAGCGCCTCTCCCGATGCCCAAAGATACGTCGAAATATAAATGACCGCAAGCATAAGCCACACGATTATGCCCGTCCAGTCAAGCCTGCCCAAAACGTCCGAAAACTGATTGAACCCCGCGACTTTCACGACAAGGTTGACGACGTATTCGCTTGCGTTTCCGTAAATCGCGTTCATCAGCACGAATCCGATTATCACGAATCCCGCCGACAACCCGTACATCAACGAAGTCGGATTCCGTTTAGACGGCTTAATGCTTAAAAACAATAAGGGCGTCGCGTCGCCGAACCACATGAAAAACTTGTCGCCACGTTTTAACACATCCGAAATTTCCCCGTCGATAAACGGCAAGTTTTCGGAAATATCGAGATACACTTTCAGAAAAACGAGATTCAGCGTGAATACAGTGAAAATAAGAAACGACGATATTTCCGCCGTGCGACCTATCGTTCTTATGCCCTTTGCCGCGATATACCCAGTCGTAACGAGCAGCGCGACAACAACGCTGCCGGTGCCGATATCTTCAAAAATGGATTCCGTCGTAAACGCCGCCGTTCCCGCCGTCGCCATAAACGTTTTCATAAAAAAGTTGACGAAAAGCATTGCCCCCGCGACCTTGTAAAACACGGTGTCTTGTATCGCTTCCTTTCCGCCCGTTGCGACGAATTTATATACGACGAAAAATTGCGCGGCGTCCAGAAGAAGATACAGTAAAAGCACGAAAAGATTGTTTGTGCCGACAGCCTGTCGCATAAGCGGCGGCAACCTCGACACCCGAAAAGTCAGACACGTCGCGAACGCAAGCAGCGCGAATTGCCTTGTATAAATTAAATTCCGATTATCTGTCACGGCGCATTCTCCTTCTGTTTTTCGTCGGCACGGAATACGGCCGCTTTTCAAACGACAACAGGTTTTCCTTTGCAACGGCGTCCTTGAAATCGGCGGTTATCATCGGCGCGAACGGCGCAAGATAAGGCGAGCCGAAACTGTCCAGTCCGCACAAATACGCAATAAGCCCCATCGAAAATACGACGATGCCGAAAAGCCCCAGAATACTTCCCGTAATCAGCACCGCAAGCCGCAAAATGCTGAAAGTATCCACAAGGTCGGGCACGCAGTTTATGCCGATTGCCGAAATCGCAATCACCAACACCGTCGGACTGCTTAAAAGCCCGGCGTTTACAGCCGTTTCGCCGAGAACGATTGCCCCGACAATCGAAAGCGCGGTGCCGACGTATCGCGGCATACGGACGCTTGCCTGATTCAGCACCTCGAAAAGCGCAAGGACAAACAACATTTCCATCGGCGGCGTGAAAGGTATCCCCGACACGCTGTTAAGCAGGGATATGAGAAATTTCAGCGGCATCAGTTGATAATGATATTCCTGAAACGCGACGTAAAGTCCCGGCAGCAACACCGCCATGAACGCGCCGATAATCCTGATAAGCCTTAGCATCGTGGCGCGCTTGTTCTGGACGTAATAATCGTATCCGTCCTGAAAACTTTCCAGCAAAACGTAAGGATAAGTTATGACGACGGGCGTGCCGTCGATGAAAAGCGCAACCCGTCCTTCCAGAATTTTTGCGCTGACGATGTCGGGTTTTTCGGTCATTCCCGACTGATTGAAAATGCTGCCCGCATGCTCGCTGACAAACCGCGACACGTATTCCGCGCCGATTATGCCGTCGATGTTTATGGATTTGATTTTTTCGGATATTCGCAAAACAACGTCTTTATCGACAATATCGTCAATGTAAACCATCATAACGGTCGTATTTCCGTATTTTCCGACGGTAAATTTTTTTACTTTCAGCCGCGGCGATTTTATGCGCCGTCTGACCAGCGACACGTTTGTTTTGATTTCTTCGGTAAATCCTTCGCGCGGGCCTTTGATTACGGTTTCGGTGGGCGGCTCCGCAACGGCGCGGTGCGGGTAGTTCCGAAGCGAGATTTCGTAAAGTTTCTCCGCCCCGTCAAGCGCAAGCACCAGATCGCCGTTTGCGACGGTTTGTCCCGCCGCGGTTTCTTCGATTTCCTTGATTTCTTCGCCATAGGGAAGTTTCTTTACGTCTGCAATACCAACCCCTGTCCACTTCATTGAAAGCAAGGGCTTCACAACGCTTTGTTCCAGCAGTAATTTGTCGCTCATTCCGTCGACGTAAAGCAACGCGCCCGCCGCGCCGTCTGCCGAAAAATCGCGCGCGATAAAGTCGTCGGACGATACGTCGGATTTCAGTTTTTCGATTACGTCTGCGCTCCTGATCATAATATCGTATTTTTGCCTTAATCCGAAATATAAAACCCGCGCAATAAAAAAACCGTCTTCCGACGGCTTGAAAATTTTCGTTTTTTGTTTTTATTCTTCTCTTATTACCGATATGCTTACGACGCCGCTTCTTAAAACGGACACGCCGTCTTCTTTCATCACGACAAGCCCGAAGTCGTCGTCGATATCGAGAACGCGCGCCTTGTACGTGCCGAATAAATCGCGGACGTTTACGTCCTTCCCAGTGAGATACGATTTCTCGCGGAAGGTTTTCAGCGCGGACTTTTTGTCAAAGTTTTCATATTCGTCCCGAAGATTTTTTACAAGCGCGCCGATATATTCCGCACGTTTGTCGGTCAATAGATTCAATGAGCCCGCGACGTCTTTTATGTCGTCGGGGAAACCGTCGTCGGGATCTTGCAGGTTCGTGCCGATGCCGATGACTTCACCGGTGACGCTTTCGGATATTACCCTTTCCGCCAGAATCCCCGCAACTTTTTTGTCGAAAAGATATACGTCGTTCACCCACTTGATAAAGGCGGGACTGCCCGAAAACTCCTCAACGGTGCGGGCGGTCGCAAGCGCGGCGATTGTCGTGACGTACGGTTTTTTGTCGTCAGACGCGTGCAGAGCGACGCTGACGTACGCCCCCGTTTCGTCGGGCGAATAAAAAGATTTTCCGCTGCGCCCTTTGCCCTTCGTCTGTCTTTCGGCAACGACCGTTGCAAAGTCGCGGCAACCGTTTTTCAACATCTCTTTCGCGACGTCGTTGGTGCTTTCGGTTTCTTTCAGGACGACGGCGCGGCTTACCCCTGCCATCGCAAGCGAAAACGACGTCTTGTCGCAAAACGACGGCTTTCTATTTTTCATTTTCCGCATTTTTCGTCAGCAATTTTTGCTGGCGTTTCCTTTCGATATATACAAGCGAGTACGGACGAAGCTTTGCGCTTTCGACGCTCTTTTCGATTGCAAGCGTGATGACGAACAGGAAAAGCAGCCCGTTGGGCGTGTAATAAAACACGTCGACCATGCCGTACAGCCAGAACACTGCGTATCCGAAAAGCATAAACCACTTTTCAAGGCTGACGTTCGTAAGGAACGCGCGAAGTCTCGAAACTTCCAGATTTACCCACGCCAAAAAACCGACGATGCCCGTTGCGGCAAGCGCCTGGAAAAACGTGGAATGATACCAGTACGGCGTATATCCGTCGGATTTTCCGCCGTTGTGTCCGCCGAGATAGTAATCGAACCCGGTGCCGAAAATCGGATTTGCCTTGAAATTCTTCCAGGCGTCTTTCCACAGCGGAATACGTCCGTTTTCGTCCAGGGCTTTTCCCATAAATACGCCCATCGAGTCGTAAATGACGTCGGCTTTCGCCATCAGAACGATGGTCGTTACCGCCATCAGCACGCCCGTCGTGATTATCATTCTGCCGCGAAATTCGCTTTTGTAAATCGCAAGGCCGAACGACGCGACAAGTCCGAACGCGCCGAAAAGTATCGCGCCACGGCTTGCCGACGCAAATATGAAAAAGTATTGCACGACGGCATAAATCAGATACAACGGCGAATATTTTCCGTTTTTCACGGCGAAATACAACGTCGCGGGCGTCATCATCGCCAGAATTATGCTGTAATTGTTCGGGCCGCCCCAGCCGAGTTCGACGTCTTTTTTCACAAATCCGTCGATAACCGCCTTGAATCCGCCGCCACGCATCGCATAATATACGATAAGTTGCAGCACGATGACGACGCTTGACGCAAACATCAGAAATAAAAGGTGATTCAATACCCTTTTGCCGTCTTCGCCGCCCGATATCGTCGCCGAGAAAAAGACGTAACCAAGCGCCAGCATCACGCACAACGCGCCGACAACCGTCGCATATAAGCCGTGCTCGGAAAAGTTCAGATACCTTTCGCCCCTTGCAATCCCCGACAGCATCGCCGTCGCGCAGAACGCAAGTATGGCAACCGTCGTCGCCGTTACCGTTTTATAACTCATAAAGCGGAAATTCGGGCGGAATCTCACAACGTTTACGACAATACCGACAACTATGAAAAGCACCGCCGCGATAAGCCCCGCCATGCCTTGAAGTTTGTGTCGGTTTGCTCCCAGTATGAACAGGAACGTCCAAAGTATCGTCGTTACCGGCAACGTGTCGCGACATAAACATAAGATTATCCCCGCAAGCACCGCCGCGATTATAAAGCCCGCAACCCAGCCGCCGGTAATCCAGCATATGAATACGATTGCAAGCCATACCCAGACGAATTCCTTAGATTCAAAAATCTTTGCAGCATTTTCTTCCCTGAAAAACGATTTGATTTTATCCATATTGTCTCTCTTTTGCGTTTTTAACAATATATCTATTATAACATATCGACCGATTAAGTCAAGGTTACGCCGCGGCAGAAAAAATCCCGACGCCGAAAAGGAAATAACGGAATTTTTTCAAAATAAACCGCGAAAATCGTTGACAAGTCGGGTTTTGTATTATAGAATAATCGTGCTATCAAGGTAGCAACAATATTCCTCCTTAGCTCAGCGGTAGAGCATTCGGCTGTTAACCGAAGGGTCGTCTGTTCGAACCAGACAGGGGGAGCCATATTGGACAGACAAAAAAGCTGTTTTTTTAAAAAAGCGATTAATTATGCAATATTCGCTTTTTTTGTTGCCATTTCATGAATAATATGCAATTTTAACAAAAAAATATGCAGAGAAAAAGTGGTCAAAAGATAGTAAATTTACAGCTGTATTTTCTCTGGTTTTGGTACTAATAGGTTTTGAACCTGCGACTGCGACATTACAAAACTCAACCGATTTGCAAAATAGAATATACATCTATAACCATTTTTTGAATGAGCATTTTAGAAATTGTGTGGTGGAGAAAAATAATTTTGAAAAAATGGGTTTTCTTGACTTGTAGGGCGGTTTTTGGTACAATGAATATGATATAATTAAATTGAGAAGGTCAATATGCAATCTAAAAAACAACTGATTCTATGGGTTCTTAATATTTTGAACAGTGAAAGTGATAAAAGTCGTCCAATCACTCAAACCAAAATTGCAGATGTAATATCCGAAGTATATCCTTGTGACAGAAAAACAGTGTGCAGAAATATTAAATTTCTGCAAGAAATGGGCTATCCTATAAAGAAAACAAGTCGAGGATTTTATTTTGATAAACAGTTTTCGGTAGAAGATGTTGATTTTGTTAAGACGGCAGTTCTTTCGGCAGACGGAAAGTCTGATGAAGAAAAAAGACAGTTGGCAGATAAGGTTGCAGATGTTCTTAAAAAACAATATAGGAGAGAGAAAAATGAGCTTGAACCACAAACAGTTTATGGAAGCATGTAGGGAATGGGAGGAAATGGATAAGCGCTTAATTAAGTTGATTGGATTCAATCCTGCAACAAGCAATCATTATGGGCTTATAAATCTATATAATAACCATATCAATAAAAATACCACAGATAAAGAGATTTTGGAAATACAAGTAAAGTATGTTGAGTGGAGAAAAGAAATATTAGCGTTTTTTAAGGATAACGGTTATGATTTAGGCAAAGAAGAATTTAGTAAACTGTTTTCTGTTGTTGGTCTGTTTGGATGGGTGACTTTTTTGGATGAGGTATTAGATTTGAATAAAGAAACCAAATATTATTTTCCGCTTATTGAAAGTTATATTAAGAAAAAAAACAATATTAAAAAATTAGAAACAAATTAAAAATTTTAGGAGGACAAAATGGATATTCAATTGAAAAGCTTATTGAATGATTATGTTGCGGATTATATGCAAAAAGAACCTTTTGAATTTGTAGTGAAAAATGCTCTTCCCGTTATCTGGTTTGGCAATTTAGAAAAATATAAAGCGTCCAAACAAAAAATCGTCACGGTCGGCATAAATCCAAGCAATCAGGAGTTTCCTTCTGGCACAAAACCACGCTTTGACGTTCCCTCTCTTCTTCCCGAGAACGAGGGGAAAATATACGATACTCTTAATAATTACTTTGTTGCAAACCCTTACAGGGGCTGGTTTACACAATACGAAAAAATCCTGGAAGGAAGTTTTGATTGTAGTTATGGCGGCCAGTTGCAAACATACAACGCTTTTGTTAATAACACCGCAATACATATAGATTGTTGCTCGGCAATTGCAACGAATCCGCCCTGGGGCAAATTATCCGACAGCCAAAAACAAAAAATCCTTCGGGTTGATTTGTTTAATAAACTGGTTGATTACCTGGATCCGGACATAATTTTATTCTCTGCAAGCGAAGAAATGTTTAATCAAACTTTCTTTTCAAAGTATATCCAAAACAAAAGAAGCCTTCAATTTGAAGACCATAAAAAACATGCTTATATCAGAACGTATAAAAAAGGAAAAACCACTTTGATATGGGGCAGAAATCACGGAATCCCGTTTGCTCACATGACAATCGACGAGATTAATCAGACCATTAAAAACTTTGTGTCAAACGGATTATTAGACTAACCTTCTTTTCCCCCGCCGCGTAAACGTATGCGACGGGGTTTTATTTTTATGCGGCAATATCTTTTTAATTGCAAATAATAATAAAAGGTGGTATAATGCCAGCAAACAGCGGAACAAAATGGGTTGAATAAAAAATCCAGTTGTTTCGCATAAAAGAGTTTACGTCATTAAAACAGGTGTGTAAAATGGCAATTGAGAAAGTAAGAGCATATTTTGAACAATTCGGAATCGCCGATAGAATCAAGGAATTTCACGAGTCGAGCGCAACCGTCGAGCTTGCCGCGCACGCCCTTTGTACAGAGCCGTGCCGCATTGCGAAAACGTTGTCTTTTATGCTGGGCGACAAAGCGATTTTAATCGTTACGGCGGGCGACGCGAAAATCGACAATCACAAATATAAGTCCTTCTTCGGCGCGAAAGCCAAAATGCTGAAACCCGAGGAAGTGAACGACCTTATCGGACACGGTATCGGCGGCGTTTGCCCTTTCGGTATCAACGACGGCGTCACGGTATACCTTGACGAATCGCTGAAAAGATTCGAGACGGTTTTCCCCGCCTGCGGCAGCAGTAACAGCGCAATCGAACTCACGATTCCCGAACTTGAAAAGTACTCAAACTTTGTCGAGTGGATTGACGTTTGCAAGATATAATCCGCTTCGCCCCACAATTGCGGTTGCATAATTTTTGAAATAAAGCAAAAAGATTTGACAAATCAAAAATAACCGCTTATAATTACCATTGCTTAAAAAGTAAGTACCATTAGCTCAGCTGGATAGAGCGTTTGGCTACGGACCAAAAGGCCAGGGGTTCGAATCCCTTATGGTACACCAAAAAGACTCACTATTTTGTGAGTCTTTTTAATTTGCATAAGGTATTCTGCGTGCTATCGCACGCGTTGCCTTGCAACTGAACCCCTGCGGGCTGGCGCTCCGTTTATACGAGTAAACTCGTTCACTTCGCTATTACGCCTTTCGGCTACGAATCCCTTATGGTACACCAAGGACTTGTGAAAACACAGGTCCTTTTTTATCGTTTTGTTTTGTGCGGGTCTTTACGGGCGTTCGTTTATTGACTTTTTGCATAGTTAAGTCTATACTTTATAACATAATGGAAAAGATCAAGTCATGGCACAGGCTGGACAACTCCGGAAAGATATATCCGTTCAACCTGAAAAGCAACATACAAAACCTGTTCAGAATATCGGCGATTATGCGCGACGACGTCGATCCCGCCGTGCTTCAAACCGCCCTGCAAAACTCGATAAAGCGATATCCGTATTTCAACGTATGTTTGCGTCGCGGGATTTTCTGGCATTATTTGGAAGAACTTGACGGAAAGCCCGAGGTCGTGCCCGATTCCGACTACTTAATCAAAGACATCGACAGCATCGAAACGTACGGATATAATTTTCGCGTGTCCTATTTCAACAACAAAATCTCAATCGACTGTTTCCACGCCCTTTGCGACGGAAACGGCTGCATGGAATTTTTCAAAACGATACTTTTCGAATACGTCCGTCTTTCAGGCGACGACGTGGATCCCGAGGGCAAAATCAGGTTGCCCGAAAGCGAGCCTTTGCCCGACGAAGCGGAAGACGGATTTTTGAAATACGCGCAAAAAGTGAGCATTTTCCACCTTAAAGGCGTGAAGGACCTGCAAGGCAGCAAAGCGTACACTTTTCCCGACGCCAGATTCGACTTCAAGGGAAGCGGCGTTATCGAGGGAACCGTTGACACGGCGAAACTCCTTGAACGCGCGCACGCATATCACACAACCGTAACGGTGTATTCGGCGGCAGTTCTCATAAACGCGATTTACAAGGCAAAAATCACAAAGCCCGACGGGAATCCGCCCATCGTGCTTTTCGTGCCGATAAATCTCAGAAAGCCTTTCCCGAGCCGCACTTTGCTGAACTTCTCGTTGTTCTCACGCGTGGGCGTCGACGTCAACGACGCGCCGTCGTTTGAGGAAATAATAAAGCGCGTCGAAACCCGCCTGAAAAAGGACACCGAAAAAGAGGTTTTGCAAAACAAAATCAACGTGACCGCAAAAACGGAACGTCTGTTTTTGTTCCGCATACTTCCCCTGCCCGTAAAACAATTTATTTTCAAGGCGTCGGGGCTTTTCTTCGGAAACAGCAAAAAAACGATGACGTTTTCAAACATTGGCGTCGTGCAGATTCCCGACGGAATGAAAACCAAGGTCGATCAAATATCCATCATGGCATCAACGGCAAAAACGTCGCCGCGCGCGCTGACAAGCATATCCGCACTCGACAAAACCACCTTTACTTTTGCAAGAAAACTCGTCGACACGTCTGTCGAAAAGGAATTTTTCCGTTTCCTTGCGGGCGAAGGTATGGACGTTACCGTGCGAAGTAACTATTGGGAGGAATAACGATGTATTGTAAAAATTGCGGCGTTCACGTCGACGGTATTTACGACGTCTGCCCCCTGTGCAAATCCCCGCTCGAAGGCGAGCCTGCGGAGCGCCCGTTGTATCCCGAAAAGCATATAAGAAAAATCGGACACCCGGTAACGTTTTCAAGCGTATATCTTATCGTCGCGCTTTTAATCAACGTAATCTGCATTGCCGTCAACCTTACCGTTGCAAGAAAGTATCTTTGGTGCGTTTTTACACTAATCCTTACTTTATACGGCTATTTTACACTCAAAACCACCGTTTTTTACAAAGGGCCGAACGGCGCAAAGGTGTTTTCGCAAACGCTGATGCTGTCCGTCATATTCATTACGGCGCAGTATATTTTCAAAACGAAAGAGTGGTGCTTTGCCTATGCGATGCCCGTAACCGTCATATCGTCGCTTGCCCTGCACCTTGTTTTTGTCGGGGCTTTCCGCAAAAGAAAAGGCAAGTCGTTTTTCAGATATATGTGGATGACGTGTCTTCTGGGAATCGTTCCCGCGGCGGCAGTCATGGCGGGCGCGTGCACCGAAATAATTCTTCCGATGGTGGCGTTCGGAATATCCATGATAACGCTTATTTTCCTTGTCGCGTTCACGGGGCGCACGATATACAACGAAATCAAAAAGAAAACCCACATTTAATCAATACCCAAAAATGATAAAAAATAAGGACGGCATTTCGTTTGAAGTTGCCGTCCCTTTTTCTTATTTATGGGTATTTATTTTTTCAGAAGTTTTATCCTTTCGTACAGTTCGTTTTCCAACGCCTCGATTCCCTCGCCGGTTTTTGCGCTGACCTTAAAAATCCGCGCGTTTTTATTGAGCTTTCCGACGCGTTCTTCAAACTTTTTCATATCAAAGTCGAACGCTTCGAGCGTATCGATTTTCGTGACGACAACCACGTCGCACTTTTCAAACATAAGCGGGTATTTCAGCGGCTTATCGTCGCCTTCGGGCACGGACAAAAGCATCATATTAAGGTGTGCGCCCGTGTCGAATTCCGCCGGACACACAAGGTTTCCGATGTTTTCCAGCACGATAAGATTTGTTTCCGGAAAGTCCGCCTGTTCCAGCGCGTCCGTGACCATCTGCGCGTCGATATGGCACAGTCCGCCGTTGTGGATTTGCACGCTTTCGACGCCGGTGTTTTCCGCAATGCGCCTTGCGTCGACGTCGGTCTCGATATCGACGTCCATCGCGACGATCCTGATTTTGCTTTTCATATCGTTGATAAGCCTTGTGAGAAGCGTCGTTTTTCCGCTGCCCGGCGAAGACATAACGTTAATCATGAACGCGCCTTTTTTTCGGAGCGACGCGCGCAGTTCGTCCGCGACCTTGTCGTTGTTGGAAAAAATACTTTCTTTGACCGCAATAACTTTCATTTCAATCCCTCGCGCCAATTTTTATAACTGTCGAAAATCCAGTCCGCAAGCGTATCGACGCCCTCGTCCGTCTTGGACGATACGGCGAAAACTTTTGCATTCGGATTGATTTTCGCGATATATTTTTTGCATTTTTCAAGGTCGAAGTCGAAGTACTTTGCCGTGTCGGTTTTCGTGACGACGACAACGTCGCACGTCGAAAACATAAGGGTGTATTTCAGCGGTTTATCATCGCCCTCGGGAACCGCAAGAAGCGCCATTTTGAGATGCGCGCCCGTGTCGAATTCCGCCGGACACACAAGGTTTCCGATATTTTCCAGAAACACGACGTCCGCGCTTGTGCAAAACTCCTTGAAGCCTTGTCTGGACATGTCCGCGTCAAGATGGCACATGCCGCCCGTGTGCAGTTGGATTGCCTCGGCGCCGGCTTCTCTTACGGTATATGCGTCCACGTCGCCGTCGATATCCGCTTCCATTACGCCGACGGCGCACCTGTCTTTAAGCGCACCGATAAGCTTAACGAGAAGCGAGGTTTTTCCGCTGCCCGGCGCAGACATCAGATTGATATAATAAACGCCCCGCGCGTTAAGTTCCGCGCGAAGTTTTTCGGCGTCGGCGTCGTTATCTTCAAGAATACTCTTTTTCAGTTCAATCGTACTAATCGGGTCGATCATGTTAAAATTCCGTTCCTTTAATTGTCGTTTTTGTCATTATTGACGGTTTCCGTCTCGTCGAAACCGTCATCGGGCACGAGAATTTCTTTAATCATAAATTCTCTTCCCGACAACAAATCTTTGTCAAAAGAATTGCACTTCGGACAATATCCTTCGTTTGCGATAACGTTGAATACTTCCCCGCATGCGCGACACTTTGCCATACCCGGCACGACGTCGAGTTTCAGTTTCGTGTTTTTGAAAAACGGCTTTTTGTCGATTGCGGCGGGCCAACATTCGTCAAGATATACGGGAATTACCCCGCACAGTTCGCCCACCTGCAAGACTATGGTGTCGACGGCGGGGAGCTGCTGCTCGACCGCCACCTGTTCCACAAGTTTTACGACTTCAAAAACGATTCCTAATTCGTGCATACTTTATTCCTTCGGCGAAATGGGTTTGGTGATGATTTTGCCGACGCGTTTGATGGCGTGTTTTGCCATTTCGAGGGGCAGTTTTTCGTATACTTTTGCCACGACGGTCTTGTCGTTTCTGACAAGTTTGATTGCGTCGAACTTACATTTCGTCGTGCACTGTCCGCAACCTACGCACATATAAGTGTCGACTTTCGCCGCGCCGCATCCGAGGCATCTTGCCGTTTCGGCTTTCATTTGTTCTTCGGTGAAGGTCGCGCGGTTGTCTTTGAACGTGCCGTCGTTTTCTTTTATGTGCAGCGGGCGTTGACGTTTGACGTTGTCGTAGCCTTTGAGTTCCAGATTGTCCTTGTCGAGCTCGATGAAAACTCTTCTGTCTCTGCCGTATTTCTGGGTTTGTCCCGGCCACACCGCCCTGTGCAAGGAGATTGCGCCTTCTTTGCCGCTTGCGATTGCGTCGATTGCGAATTTCGGTCCCGTCACGCAGTCGCCGCCGGCGATGATATTCTTGTCGCCCGTAACGTAGAATTCGTCAACCGCAACGGTGTTGTTTTTGTTGAGTTTGACGTTGGTGCCGTCCAGCAGGTTACCCCACTCGATTTTCTGACCGATTGAGACAAGCACGAAGTCCGCGGGAACGGTAACGGTGTCGTTTTCGTCGTACTTGGGCGCGAATTTGCCTTCCGCGTTGAATACGGACACGCATTTCTTGAACTCTACGCCGACGACTTTGCCGTTTTCAACGACGATGCGTTTCGGTCCGTATCCGTTGTTAATGACGACGTTTTCGCTTTCCGCTTCTTCGATTTCTTCTTCGAGGGCGGGCATTTCCGCTCTTTGTTCCAACGAATACATATTGACGGTTTGCGCGCCGCATCTGACAGCCGTCCTTGCGACGTCGATTGCAACGTTTCCGCCGCCGATAACGATGACGTTTCCGTGCAAAGGTTCGCTTCTTTCAAGCGCGACGTCTTTCAGAAAATCAACGCCAAGGATTACGCCTTTCGCGTCTTCACCTTCTACGCCGAGTTTTCTGCCCGCGCTTGCGCCGATTGCAAGATAGAATCCGTCAAAGCCTTCTTTTTTCAGTTCGTCCAGCGTGAA
>OHBX01000693.1_pt1 | contig 16711 bp, 18 predicted proteins | sample 1577441 | NCBI WGS metagenome assembly OHBX01 (sample SAMEA3879561, study PRJEB24766) | human gut metagenome | biome: human-associated habitat; feature: feces | place: USA | collected 1985/1987 | reverse complement strand
CTCCTCCAGATACGGCAGGATCAGGTCATGGGGACAGACCTGACTCACCAGGACGATGACGTGGTATTCATAGCCGGTGATGACCGGGTTTTCCTCCTTGCGCAGCTCGCCGATCTCGCTGATGATGGCGCAGACCTCGTTATGCTCTGCCACGGCCTTGCGGATGGCGGCGTCGGAGGTATCCACGCCGTACTTCTCCGCCAGCGGCTCCAGCACGCGGCGGCGCATCTGCCTGACGTAGGAGTCCAGCGTGTAGTCCGTCACTTTGTAAGGGATGTCGCAGTGGGAGACAAAGAAGTTGGGCTTGTCGTTCATCTGCAGGATCTCGAAATGCTCCATGGCGCGGTTCATCATGGAGCAGGCGTCCACGCCGGCCAGCGCGTCCAGAAACTGATAGCCGCCCTCCATACCACGCTCCACCAGCGCACGGGCATACTCGCAGGTGTAGTTGGACATATAATAGGTGGCGATGTCCAGCGAGCCTGTCCGCGGTGCGCGCAGACGCACGGAAAAGCAGTTGCCGAGGTTGAGCAGCGGCTCGGGCATGTGGTAGCAGGTATAGCCGATGGCCAGCTTCCCCTCCGCCTGTGCCTGTTTTACCAGATCATTGTCGGCATTCTCCAGCAGGCTCTCGAAGTAGATCAGATGCTTCAGGTCTCTCAAGAATTACACCTCTCTCCTAATGTATTTCAATTATAAGATCTCCAGCTTGGTCAGGGCTTCGCGTGCGCCGCGGATGACAGGGGCATCCTCCGGCAGATCAAAAACACTAAGACCCTGGATATCATTGGCGGCGTGCTGTGGGTCGCTGCCGATGGTGGCCAGTATCTCCGTGCCGTTGATATGGATGTAGGGAATCAGCGCCGGGTCCGTGACCCGATTGACGATAGCGCCGCAGCGGTCGTACATCACCAGATCGTCCGCCACACGCCGGATGGTCTGGATGACCTGCGTACCCTTGCGGCTGGGATCGGTGATGAGCACCAGATGGGTGACCTTCTCCATGACGCGGCGGTTGATCTGCTCGATCCCCGCCTCGCCGTCAATGACCACATAGTCGAAGTCATTGGCAAGCAGGTGAATGACCTCTTTCAGATAGGCGTTGACCTTACAGTAGCAGCCTGCCGTCTCCGGCCGCCCGATAGCGAGAAAGGAGAAGGCGCGGCTCTCTACCATGGTGTCGAAGATGCGGTAGCGTGCCTCACTCAGCAGCTCGATGGCCTCGCGGGGCGCACCGTCCTCCACGGAGGCAACAATGCCCTTGCGAATGTCGTCCAGCGTTTCGCGTACCTCCACGCCCAGCGCGGTGGACAGCCCCACGGCCGGATCGGCGTCGATGGCGAGGATGCGCTTGTCGGGATAGGTCTCCGCCAGCAGCCGCACAAAGGCGGCGGAGATGGAGGTCTTTCCCACGCCGCCCTTACCGGCGACGGCGATGATCTTGGTGTCTCGATTCAATGAGGGGATCACATCCTTTCGGCCTCGAACCGGTCAGGCAGCTTGGGGGTTCTGTCCGGTATGTGTGCAGCCATTTTTGCGCGGATCGTCAATTATTGCACAATACGAAACATTTGTGTGCAATATTGCCAATACGCTATTGCTATTTTATCACAAAATCCGGCACTTTGCAACGAAGGATTCCCGTTTTCTTCGTACATTTTGTTGATTCTGCGAAAAATCTACGCAACTGAGATAGGCAAGCGGGGAGCGGGACTTTTGTCCCGCTCCCCGCAATGCGATAGAGTCGTCTGCACCCGGCCCGACGTGGACAGCGCGTTACGATGAGGTATGTCAATATGATCGTATGATTGGAAAATGTTAAAAGGGAGGCGATATATTTACGTCCAGACAAAAAGAAAAAGATCCTGAAACCAAAGGTTTCAGGATCTTTTGGTGGAGATAAGCGGGATCGAACCGCTGACCTCTTGAATGCCATTCAAGCGCTCTCCCGGTTAGTGCGGTTACATACCCCCCTAAACCGGGTCAAAAGAGCGCTTCAATACGCGGGCAACCCCAAAACACACCCTGAATGTCTTTCATTATAGTCAAAGAAAGCCCGTATATCAAGGAAAATAATTTTTCGGCTTTGCGTCCCTCCACGGCATGATATAATTTTTGTGTCCATGTTGGAAAGGAGGTGCGGGCATGGAAAAAGAATATATTGCCGGAGAGCCCCAACGATACGAAATTGGCGGTCGAGTTTTTATCGTTGAGCCACGGTACAGGAAAGACGGTGAAAGCATGGCAGACATCTTGCTAAAGCTGATGTTTGCCGACTTGGACAAAGAGATGCGAGCAGCAAATAAAACTACAACGGACTAAAATTGAAAGTATCAATCTGGCAGTCAGCAAGAGGTTTTTATTCTAACAAAAGCTCCCGTTGCCTAAATCTTTATAGGCAGCGGGAGCTTACTGTTTGGGGGCTATTTTAGAAAATCAAAGTCCAATTCAAATGAAGGATCTTTCCTTTTCATTTCTTTTAGTTCCTCAAAGGTGTAGCCGCATTTTTCTTCTATTAGCTTTCGGAGCGCTTTCCTTTCGTCCTCGGATGGAGTAGTATCTTCAATCTCAATCGTTGCTTTACTGCATTCGCTCTGATGGGCTTTATAAAAATCCGTCGCAGCAGTACACAGTTGCCAACACAAAACACCCAAATCAATATCCAAACTCAGTTTTCCATCAGTTGCCTGTGCAGCTTGGACAAATCTGAGGTCTGGATCTCGATTATAATGAATTTCAAACTTATTAATATTCTTTACTGCATCAGCATTACCTAAATCAAAATTACCGCTATGGAGATATGCACAGCGCAATTTATAGCAAATTTCCTCATCAAAACCATCTTTGAATTTAAGCGCACTTATCGGATTTACATATTCACTATACCACTTCTTATAGTGGTCAGCTACTTTTGTATTTGGATAGGCAATATTCCCGCAAATATCTGGAAGAGTTAACGCAATGCCCAACGCCGAATATGGGTAGCCATCTCGCAAAAGGCCATTGATTTCATTCACGAGTTGTTCGATCATTTCTTCACACCCCTTATATCTAAAAGTTTTTAACATCATATCACACTTTTGAATGTAGCACTACCCCAAACAGAGACTATGGGGCGTGTTCATGTATAACACCACGAAGGGAGGTCACTTCCACCCGGCCAGTCTGCGGACTGGCTTTTTTCATGCCACAAAAAGGAGGTTTGCAAATGGCAGATGATAAGAAAAACATTCCCGAGGCAGCCCCGCCCGCCGAGGCTCCCGCTCCCACGGTAGAAAATGCCGTTGTGCCGGAGCAGCCCGCTCCCGAGCCTGCGCTGACCGACGCAGAGACGGTCATGCTGGAACACGAGGGGCAGGCAGCGCTCTTTGAAATGGGCGAGGCCGTACCCGATCCCGCCGACGCTGTTACCCACGCCGAGGTGGAGGAGCCTGCTGCTCCCGAAGTCCCCAAGGCTGAAAAGGAGCAGCCGCCCGCTCCCGGCAAGGATGCCCCCGCCCCGGCACATTCCGGCAAGGTAGTTGATTTTGCCGCTGCCCGTGACGAGGCGGCCAAGGAGGAGAAAAAGGCGGTCAAGCAGAAGCCGCCCACCGAAAAGGACAAGACTGCCAAACCCGGCAGAGGCCGACCGCCCAAGGATGGCAAGGCCGCTCCCGATAAGGCAAAGCCGCCCAAACCTCGGGACAAAAAGTCCCAAAGCAAGCCCATCCCGGAGAAGCCTGCCCCGGATAAGGGCGGCGCTCCCGCTGGTGCGGAGGTCACGCCGGAGCCGTTTGTGCCTCGTGACGCTACCCGCGCCGAAAAAGAAGAGATCGTCTATCTCAACCTGTCTGACCTGCACCCGTTCAAAAATCACCCCTTTGGTGTCCGGGATGATGCGGAAATGCAGGGGCTTGTGGAGTCGGTCAAGGCGGCGGGCGTCAATCAGCCTGCGCTGGTGCGTCCCCGTGAGGATGGCGGCTATGAGATCATCGCAGGCCACCGCCGCCAGCGGGCAAGCGAGCTTGCCGGATTTGCGAATATGCCGTGTATCGTCCGCAACATGACGGACGATGAAGCCATCCTCGCCATGACGGATGACAACCTCCGCCACCGTGAGCGCATTTTGCCCACGGAAAAGGCGCAGTCGCTCAAAATGCAGGTGGAGGCCATCAAGCACCAAGGCTCCCGCCCCGGCGAGGTGGACAAGGACGCCGGAAAACGCTCTACGCAGGTCGTGGGAGATCGCAACGGTATGAACTACAAGCAGGTGCAGCGGTATATCCGCCTGACCGAGCTTGTGCCGGATTTGCAGAAAATGGTGGACGAGAAAAAGCTGGCGTTCACCCCGGCGGTGGAGATCTCATTCATCCGCCCCAAAAATCAGAGGTATATCGCCGTGTCCATTGAGGGGCAGCAGTCCTCGCCCTCACTGTCACAGGCACAGAAAATGAGGGAGCTGGACAAGGACGGCAAGCTCAACGGCGATGTGATCGACGGTATTCTGTCGCAGGAGAAAAAGGAGGTAGACAAGGTGATCATCAATAGTGCGGAACTGGAAAAGTATTTTGGCAAGGACAAGTCCCCGAGGGAAATGAAAGACAAGATCATTTCTCTGCTGGATGACTGGAAGGCCAAGCAGCCGCCCGAGCTGGGCAAGCCCGAAAAGAAAACGGATCTTGAAAAGTGACCTTGGGACTTTTTGTCCCGAGGTCTTTCGTTTCCCCGGATGGCCCTTGTGGTTATATCCCCCGTCGCCGCCTGTATTTCAGCATGGCCGGGAGCGGGCTGTCAAGGGTGCATCGCACCGCCGTTTCCGGCGGCCAGCCCTTGACCGCCTGTCCCGGCTATGCTTTTTCTCCGGCAAGCGGCGGGGGTATATCCTCCAGAGCCGCCCCCTTTCCCAAGAATGGGAAAGGGCGTGGGGTTTGGGTTGACCCACTACATTATAGAATTGGAGGTTTTCAGGATGAAACGACCCCTTGCATATATCACCGCCGCATGGTGCGGCAGCGACCACGAAAACACAAAGCTGGCGGCGCAGTATTGCCGCACGGTGTATGAAGCGGGCTTTTCGCCCATCTGCCCGACGCTCTATCAGCCGCTTTTCCTCAATGACGCCGTTCCCGAGGAGCATAAGAGCGGCATCGACATGGGGCGCGACCTGCTCCGCCGCTCTCATGTGCTGGTGGTGTGCGGTCATACCGTCACCGAGGCCATGAAGAACGACATCGCCGTTGCCCAGCGGCTCGGGATCACCGCCACCACCCTTGATGGCATTTTGACCGTCAAGGGACAGGGGCGCAGATAAGATGACGGCGCTCCGGCTGGGGAGCCTGTTTGACGGGATCGGCGTGTTCCCGCTGGCGGCGGTGCGCTGCGGCATTGAGCCGGTATGGGCAAGCGAGATCGAAAAAGCCCCTATCTCCATCACGAAACGCCACTTTCCCGATATGGTGCACTTGGGGGATGTGACAAAGCTGGACGGGCGGGATCTCCCGCCCGTCCATATCATCACCTTTGGCTCACCGTGCCAAAATTATGCCGAAGAAATAGTTATTCCGAAGTTGCTGCATCAAGTCCCATGAATTCGGAACTTTCCACAAAAACTTCGGAATAACAAAACTATACGGTCAAGCAGCATCCGTGCTCAAATCAAGTCAACCCAGACAGTTTCAAGATCATCTCCTCGTTATCAGCCCAGATTTCATCGGGTGCGGGCTTGGCCTTGCGGACAGCATCGGCCTTTTGAATCGCAGCCCGCTTCATCTCGGTGTCTGCATGGGCGTAGATCATCGTAGTTTCAACCTGTGCATGGCCAAGATACTGCGAAAGCAGCACCATGGGCATTCCAGACTGGTATAAGTGCATTGCCCGTGTGTGCCGCATCATATGCGGGTGGATGTGTTCCGGGACTTCCGGGCAAACAAGCTTCGCCATGCTTCCGTATTTTATAAAGAACGCAGATACCGTATCGGGAGACATTTTTTGCTGTGTCCCATGAATCACAGTGAAGAAAAGTGGTGCTTCACTGTGGTAATCTGCGGTCGGATGAAACTTGCGCAGATATTGCTTGCAATGCTGAACCGTCTTGCTGAGCAGTGGGACTGTGCGGATTTTGCGCCCTTTTCCGTGCAGATACGCAATCGGGTGTTTTGCGTCAAGGCGCAGATCACAAACTTTCATATCGAGAAGTTCACTGCACCGGGCTGCGGTATCGTACATGAGGATCATGAATACCAGATTCCGCAAATCTTTGGGCTTGGATGGATCAGGCTGCTGAAGCAGTGCAGTCAATGACGGTTCGGTCAGAAATTCAACGATCCGCCCATGAGACTCCTTGGAGGGGATGTTGCAGGCGGAAAGGTACAGTGCCGTTTGTGTGCAATCAATCTGTCCAGCAAAATCCAGAAAAGACCGCAGTGCCATCAAGCGCTGGTTGCGGGTAGAGGCACTGCATCTCCGCGCATTTTCCAACCAGGCCAGGAAACCGAGAATGGCGTCCCGGTCAATGCGGGAGAAAGTCAATTCGGTGGCTCCAATTCCCATCTCATCTCTCATATAAGCTACAAAAAGATTGAGCGTCTGTCTGTAGGAGAGAATCGTATTCTCACTGAGGCAGCGCTGCTTGGGCAGATAGTCCAAAAGGAAACGCCGAACCACATCAAAAAAATCATTCATCGGCCCTTACCTCCGGCAAGAACGCTTCAGCAGAAGAAAACGCGAATCCGGACATCTCCTCCAGCAAACCGGGGACCAGATGGATGTAGTAGTAAGTGTCCGAGAGCTGTGCGTGGCCCATGTATGCACTCAGATAGGGCAGCATGGCGTTCAGGTCTTTGCCCTCACGCATCCAGCGATACAGCCTGTGGGTAGCGAAAGTATGACGAAAATCATAAAGACGCGGGGAACGGCGGCCAGTTCCTGTAATGGCGGCTTTCTTCAAAACCTGGCGGAACGTCTTCTCCAGCCCCCTCTTTCCGTAAAAGCCGCCCTCAGAGTTGGGGAAGAACGGCTCACGTTCTGGCATAACGGAGGCTACGATGGCGCTGCAATCTGAGAGCATCTGCGTCACATCTTCTGCCATCATAACAATGCGGCTCCTGTGCTTCTTGCTCTCCATAATGTTCAGCCGCCCGATTTCCAAATCTACATCGCTTACTCGAAGCTTTCTGGCCTCAGCCGGACGCAGACCGCAGCAATACATCAGCTTTACCATAGCCGGGATCACATATTGCCGTACCGGGAAACCGCCTCTCGGTTTCAAATGGTCGAAGACATCCCAAATTGTCAGGATGTCGTCCTCGGTATAGATGTACGGAGCGTAAGGAGCATCTTTCCTGGCAATATCCGGCGGCAGAACGTAGGCGGCCTCACCGTTGCGATTCAGGTATCTGGCAAACTCGCGCACCGGCATCATGCGGTTGCGGAAGGTATTGTTGCCCTCTGTATTCTTTTTCGTAGCCCAAGCCAGGCAAAGCTCCTCGGTCAGAAAGTTTTCTTCAGGAAAATGCGTCATGCAAAAGCGGTCAAAGTCCCGCAGGAGGCGAGAGGATTCCAGATAACCAAACCCCAATGCGTTTTTCTGCGCGATAAAGTCCTCGATTCGGGCAGCAAAGCAGCTCTCAAAGGTGTACGTCATTTCAGCCCCCCCGCCTTTCTGTGGGAGAGCAGGGGCAACGCACACTGCTTCAGTCCTTGCTCATCAATAGACAGATACAGCTTCATAGAGTCCATATCCCTGTGGCCGAGAAGCTGCTGGATCAGTTCAAAGGATACCTCATTCTGGAGCAGTCTTGTCCCAAATGTCCGGCGAAGCGCGTGAAAGGCACGACGTTTCGCCGGAATTCCTGCCAGCTTCATGTGCTTGGAAACAACCCCGCTGGCAGAACGCGCGTCAAGCGGGCGGATCACTCCCGTATGGCACAGGAAGATATTCGGAAGCGCGGAATCCGGGCGGCCATTGAGAATATAATCCGCAATCGCGTTCGCGCTTTCTACTTCCAGTGGAAGGGACAGCGGCTCACCAGTTTTGTGTTGAACCAGACGAATTTCCCTCGCCCTCCAATCAATGCTACCCAGTTCCAGCCGAACAACGTCACAGGCCCTCAAACCGCTCTGCGCAGCCAGTACCATCATGGCATAATCCCGTTTCCCAATGGCCGTAGTCCTGTCCGGATGTTCCAGCAGATATTCCAGTTCATCCTCAGTAAAGCCCTCATGGAACATTTTTCGGGTTGCCATAAGTTCCGGCAGAGACTGACTCAGGTCAGTGATTGTCAAGTTACGTTCAAATAAAAATCTCAGAAACAGCCGCACAGAAAAAATTGCTGAACCAAGTCCACCGGCGTAATGCGCTGCAAAACTGGTAACACACCCATTTACATTTATCAGAGTGAAATCCGCCAAAGAGCGGAACCCATGATCCTCCATTTCAAACAAGAACCGACGTATAGCGCTCCTGGCGACATTGCGTGTAGTCTCAGCCATGCTTTCGCTTTGTTTGGTGTGTGTACAAAATTCTCTTAAAAGTGAGTTGAACGGCTCAACAAGTTCCCGTTGCCCCCAGTTTGGAACCTTCGCCAAAGTAATATGACCTGTCTGGTGCATCTCCTGTATCCAATACGCAGCCTTGCGCAAGTTTTGATATGAGCCTCTGCCAATTTGCCCGTACTCATATTGAATCCGTTTCTCTGCAACGATCTGATCCAAAATTTCTCCCGAAAATCGATCTGTCCCAGATTCATAGTGTCGATTCAAGATGATCGCCAGACCTTCGTTCCTGTAATGGCCAACTGTTGCGTCAGTAAGGCCAAGTTCCAACATCGCGCTGTTGGTTCTCCAGACCAGCGCGTAAATGTTATCCAAATCCGCAAGCTGCTCTGGAGTTGGTGTGTCCTTCCAGATGCTTTGTCGTGGTCGCCGCAATGCAGGCATCCAAGGGGACAACGGCGGCAGATCCACTGAGCCTTTTTCTGCACAATGTTTTAAGAGTTCGCATCCCCTGCGGAGCAGTCTCCACTTCCAGACCGAAAATGCCCCTTGATCAAAAAATTCACGCTGTTCAAGTAAAAATGCATCTAACATTTCAGGGGCTGCGCAAAGAATACCTTTTGCTTGAAAGTGGCGGATGACGCAGCCAATGCCGGTGTGGGTATATGCGTGCAGACTTTTGCCGCTTATACCTTGGTCAGATAAAAGTTCCAATATTTGCGTAGCGGTTGCAACCAAATCAATCGTTTCCATAGTCCTCCTCCTGTATCTTTGGTGGCAGGCTGTGTTGCCTGCGCTCTCATTATACAGGTTTGGCGGACGCTTTTGTTATTCCGATGTTTTTGTGGAAAGTCCAGGATTTATGGGACTTGATGCAGCAACTTCGGAATAACTATTTCTTCGGCATAATCCTGACAGGGAGAGCCGCCGCAGATGATGTCCACCGGCGGCAGCTCCGCACCGTCAAGCTTTGTGATATCGCCTACATGGACCATATCGGGGAATCGAAGCCGGGTCACTTCAATAGGGAACGCTTCGATCTCGCTGGCCCATACAGGAACAATGCCGTTGTGAATAGCGGCCAGCGGGAATCCCCCGATCCCGTCAAACAGGCTGCCCATGGTCAGCGTTTTCATTTGGCTACCGCCTGTACGATAGTTCTTGTGGTGGAGACTGCGGCTTGGGCAGTATAGACTGCGGACATGATACTGGCACGGGTAGTCGTGTCCAGACCGAAGGTGCCGGCGATGCGGGGGATCTCACCTGCGGACAGCATCAGGCCAAGGCCCAGAAGCGCATTATCTTTAAACACCATCAATCCGGCTATCAATATGGTGGATTGCAGGAAAGCGGTCAGGCACAGGCCGATGATCTGCTTGCACCACTGGATGAAGCCGTCGGTATAGCCACGGGGCACGCTGAACATATAGAGACTGCCTACCGCAATTTGAATCAGAAGAATACCGCCACGCTTCAGGTTTGCAAAGAATACCTTGATCACCGCATAGGCCATCAAGATAATACAGAACAGCAGCATGATCGGGCTGGTGATGGATGCAAACCCAAAGTATGAGCCGGATGTCATGCCTGTCAGGGAATCTACTCCGCTGAGTGTATCGACAATCTCAGTCGCCACCTCGCCAATGGAGGTCCCATATCCAGTAATTCCTGCGGTGAGGCTGGCCTGCAGCGTGACGGAAAGCTCATAGAGCCGAACCGGTACCACGGTAAACAGGCTTACCGCCATAAAGCCCTTGATGGCGTTGAGGGCAATCTCCTTGACATTTCCTCTGCCGGAGGAGTATTCGATGCCACATTCAAAACAGGCCACCACCAGGCCGGTGCCGTAGAGCGCCCAGGCCAGATAGGAGAAAAACAATACAACGCTCTGCACCCAGCTCATCTCGAACAGCTCGACGCCCATGTTCCCCATCTCGGCAAAGAAGTTTCCGAGGAAGCCCATGACCTGCCCGTAGATCCAGTCAACGATTTGACCGAGGACGGTGTCAGCAACAAAATCCCAAATAAACAATGGTTCGCTCACCTCTTTTCGGGGCGAGGCCGCACCAACTGCTTGGGATAAAGGGCCAGGGGCCGTACAGTTGGTACGGCCCCTGGGTCACTTACTTACATGGTTTGCTGCCACTGGGGGGCATCCGTCTGGGTCTGCTCCTGAAACACCTCCAGATAGTCTGACACCGCCTCCGTGAGCTGCCGGTAGTCCTGGCTGTTGGGATGGTAGACATACCAATCCGCTTTCCCATAGTCATCCCAGATGTAGGGGCTAATCCCGCTTTTGAAGTTCGGGTTGCTGGTCTGCTTTTTACCGAGAATGTCGGAAAGATTCAAGAGCAGCGCATCCACCTGGCCTTCGTTCCGATTCAGAATGGAGATGCGAAGGCCATGGTATTGATTTGCCACAATTCCTGTGACGAACTGAATCTTTGCCCGATTCAACTCATCCAGGCGCACATAGCAGGCCCGGCCTACATAAGTGGCATCCGGATACTTCGGGGCAACGATCTTGTGAAGCTCTTGCTCAAAAAAGTTCATATGCCCACAATGTCCCAGAGATACATGGGAGCCGTCAGAGTAAACACCAGGCAGGCAAACAGAATGGCCGGAGCCGCCCACTCAAACTGACCGGACTTCCGATACTCAAAATAAGCGGTGCCCAGCTTGGCAAAGAAGAACACCGCAAGGATCAGGTCGATGGCGGGAAACACCACATTATTGACCACAGTCTTGATCTGGGCGGATGCAGTGGTCCAGGTGCTCTCTACGGCACCGGCCACATCTCCGGTCCCTGCGGCAAAGGCCGTGGTTGCCGTCAGGCAGACCATGGCCAGCACCACGACCATCATAACAACCAGGCGTTTGCAGTTAAATTTACGCATAGATTAACCTCCATTGTGTGTTTTGTTAATTTGTGGGGGCGATATGCCAGTCTTCCCAGAGGTCACCCGAAATCTGAATGGAATCCGTGAGGTTCATGGACAACATTCCTGCCGGTGTCCAGCAGTCCAGAAGCCAGGTGTACGGCGTATAGCTTCCATCGGGATACCAGATGGGGGTGAAATGGGTCGGCCTGTTATAAGTGCTGTAGGGGTTGTCCTTGAAGGCGAAGGTGGAGCGTTTTCCGCTGACACTTCGGTCCAGGAGCCGCCAGAAGCCTTCGTAGTTGAACTCCGGGAAATAGGTCACGGCATTTTGCGCCGCAGTCACAGCAGAACTTTGGGTAGTGCTGACATTGGCAGTCACAGTTTGCTGAATGCCGTAACCGCTTTTGGCGGTCGTAGCGCTTGCTGTCGGAGACATACTATCCGGTGTAATGGCCATGGAAGCTGACAGGCTGGCAGAGTAGCCGTTATAATCAAACTCCCACCAGCCCTGATCCTCCCACCAGCCGTTATCCACCCAGTGGTACCAGCTGCTGCTGTGGCTGTTGCCCTCACTGTCTGTCCAGCGATCCGTATGCCAGCACTTTTCCCAATTTTCCACCCACACCCAATGTTCCTGCCACCAGGGAGACCAGATGCCCCAGGAGGCAGAGGTCACTTCTTCTTTCTCTGGGATACTCACAAGGGTAAAGTCATCGTTTCGATCATCAGCTACAGGATTGGGCGGATCGTTTCCATCCAGATCCACAATGTTGGCGGTGATGGTGCTTTGGGCTGTGCCGCCGCCCTGGACTCGGACCCGGATGGTGCAGACACAGGGTTCCTCCGGCGTATGCCATTTCACCCAGACCAGCTGGCTGTCTCCCTCCGGGTAATAGACATTGCTGACCGTATAGGTATTGCCTTCGATAATAAATTGCACGGTAACTGGATTGTCCGGGTCAGACTGCCCACCGGATACCTCCACGGAAGTGATTACATCGGTATCTACCCGGTATTCGTAGTCAAACTCGTCAATCTCTGGCGGTTCCAGTTCGTCGTTGAACCGGACAATGCCAATGCCCAGCGAGGAAATGATCTGCTCATTGCTGGCGTTGCTGGTGGTACTTCCTGACCAGGCTGGGTATCCAAGGTCGGCTTCCTCCAGGAAGATGGCCAGCGGCAGGTTTTTATGTGTGAGAGAGCCCATCCAATACCGCAGGTTTCCGGAGACGGTCTGATCATAGAGAGCGGCTTCTGTTGCGGTCATGGCATAGTTGGCTCCGCTGTAAACCAGATACGCAATCGGCTCAATGACCAGCTTATAGTCACCACAAATCAGAGTATCAAAATCCATTCCCACATATCCAGCAATGGCACGGATGACCTGCTCATCCGTAAAATAACTGCGGATGGCATCAATGCTGGCCGGATAGCTGCCAGTGGAAATGATACGGGGCAGGCTCTGTGCGGGGTTGATATAGCGATAATTGCCCACCACAGGAGAAAGACTTCGACCAGCGTTATAGGACAGCTTGCTGACCTTACCAAAGTGAATAATGCCGGAACTGGGTGTCTTATTGGTAAGATCGATCACATTGCCAACCACCGCATGGCTGTCCGCATCGATCACAGATACACGGACGCCGTCCATGCCGGGATTCCAATAGCTGGTGGATGTTCCATTGCCCAGATTGCCTCCGCCACTGTCAATATTCTCATCGCCAATGGCATAGGCAGGTACAGCAATTCCCAGCATCAAGACAACGGAGAGAATGAGTGCAAGAATTCGTTTCATAGATGACCTCCTTTCGGATTTTTTGCAAAAGAGAAGGCGCAGTCGGGATTGACTGCGCCTTCTTTACAATATTCAGTTAGTTTCCACCACCCATTTCACCGATCTTATTGCCGTTTTCGTACATTTCATTGTCCTGAATGCCAGTGTTCTCACCGCTGTTCTCCACATAGCCGAAGCCGGGTACATAGACCTGACCGGAGCTGTTGGTGCTTCCGGCAGCAGGCTCCGTTTCAGTGGGGGTGACTGTGGGCTGCTCCTCATAGGTGGGTGGCTCCTCATCCTCAGTTTTGCGTTCCTCCTCCGGTACATCTTCTGCATCGTGATCCTCCGGCAGAGTTGAGGTTCCGGCAGGGGCTTCCGGCTTTTCAGGCTGCTCCGGTTTTACCGGGTCGGCCTGGATCGTCTGCTCCAAGCCGCTGGAGTCAGCACCTTGGGCGGGATCTGTTTTGGACTCGTCCGGCACCTCCACCTGGATGTCCATATCGGTCTGATTATCGCTGTTGATATTCACATCCGGGTCACCGCTTTGTACCGGCTCGTCGGATACCACCCCGGAAGGAACTTCGGCGTTGCCGCCGAAACGGGTGGCGATTCCAACTGCAACGGCCACACAGAGCAGGCAGCCGATGGAGATGAGGATAATTTTCTTCGTCTTTTCTGTCATAGCACATTCCTCCTTGAATCGTTTTCTTACTTAAGTGGACAATACCACATCTTATTGCGGAAGTCTATTGCAAAGGAGAAACCTTTTTAGAAGAGCGGTATATAATTTGCCTCCGTGTGCAAAGTCATGTTGGCAGAGGGCAGAAGGTTTCCGAGAAAGCGTACCGGAACCTCCAAGTGAATCTCCACCACAGCGGTGTAACCCTCGCTCTGACCAGAGCTAAGGCCGTTGTTCTCCAATTCCACAGACAAACCGGAGATCGTGTACTCCACCTCTCCACCTGAAAGCTTCTGGTAACCCTGTGCTGCATTTTCCAAACCCAGGGTTTCGGAAAGCTGACCATATACATCGCCGGTGTCAATACTCTCATCCCAGCGACCTGTGCCATCCGGATACCATCCAGCGGCATAACCCTCTCGCACAGCGTGGTACACATCGTCATAGTTGTCATTGACGGTGGAGATCACTGCCTGCTGTGCGGCTTCCTTCACGCCCTGGGCGATGATCCATATCCGGCAGAATTCAGCCACAGCACAGAACAGCATCAGCAAGACCAGCACAATGGCCAGAATCATGGGGGCGCCCTCGCCGGAGCGACGGCGAAAGATCTGCTTGCATTTCAATGGTTTCACCAACTTTCATCGCGGGCATACAGGCCCGTTCGTTTTGGTTCCTGGTGCGCGAACTGGGGACAGCGGCACGCTGTTCACTTCCAGTACACCTCCGATCTGCCGCTGGCCTGTGCCGTCAGCTCAATGGGGAAGCTGCCAAGCCCACCGAAGCCGATGTCCACATCTATGGTCAGCGTCACCGTCACCTCCTCATTGAGTTGGATGCGGCCGGTACGGGACCAGCGGATATCCGGGTCGATCTCCAACCGCTCAGACAGCTCCTGCGCGCGGGAGGTCGTTTCACTCCCGACTCTGCCGGTGATCTCGGCTTCCCGCACCAGCTCGGCGGCGAAGGTGTCAAGCTGCTGCTTGGCAACATACACAGGAAGTACCTTCACCGCCAATGCGATCACCAGCATGGCGCAGAGGACGAGGACGCAGGTATCGATATAGCCCTCGCCAGAGCGTTTCTTCCATTTGTGCTTCATCATCCGAACAGCCCTCCCATCGAGGTGAGGATCTGCATGAGGATGACCACAATGTAGATGAGCATAAAGCAGACCAGCATGACGAAGGAATACACACGGATCTTGGGCGGGATCTTCGCTGCCTGCGCCTTGAGCCGCTGAAGCTCCAGCTGTTTCATGTCATGGGAGAGCATCTGGAAATAAACGCGGCCGTCATCGCCGCGCAGGACGCCGATGAGCCCGCGCACGATGTCCGAGAGCATGGGCGACGCCAGCCTGCCCTCGAAACGGACCAGTGCCGCTTCGTAAGAGGACGAGCGCATATCCGCTGTCAGCACATCCAGCTCACGGGCGAAGTCGGGACCGGCGTGACGCTTATAGTTTTCAAGGATCGTCAGCACGTCGCGGCTGGCTCCCAGCTCCTGCTCCACTGTGGCAACAAAGCGGGGCAGCTCACCCTCGATCTTCTCGCGGCGTTCGGTGACCTTTTCCTCCGCCTTGCGGCTCTCCTTGAAGTAAAGCAATATCGACAGCAGCACCACGATGGGCGAGAGCAGAGGAAAAACCAGAAGACACGGAATGACCGCCAGCAGCGCGGCGGCAGGCTTGAGAATGGTATAGGCCAAATAGACCTCCGGCGTCATATCCATGCCGGCAGCATTGAGCGTGCGCTCCAGCCGGTGCCTCTTGTATTCATCCATTCGGATAAACTTGGAGAGCTTGATAGCCCAGCCAAGGAAGAGGGCGTCCAGCGACTTCATCCGCTTTTTCTCGGTTCGCCCTGCGGACAGGAGCGCCTTCTCCGTGGAGAGACGGGGCAGCTTCAGAATATCCGCCAGAATGAAGAACAGACCTGCGGCAACGGCCACACCGAAAAGGAACAGTAAGATCGTCATGCCCGTCACCTCCGATATTCAATGGGCTGGGTCAGCTTGACCACTCTGGCAAAGGAGAGAAAGATAGCGGCGGCGCAGACCGCCAGCACCGCTTTGCCGGGAACAGTGGTCATTAAGGTTGCATACCAGTCCTTGTTGAGAAAGTACAGCAGCGGGATATTCAGCACCACCAGTGCCGCCATGGAGATGAATTCCTTGCGAGGAGCGAACACGAGATTCTCCAGTTCCCCATTGATGATGCGCATATCTGAGAGCTTTCCCACAATGGGGTTGAGGGTGCTTTTTAGGCTGTGGTCGTACTGACAGGCAGCGAGAGCCTCACACCATTCTTGCCATACCTCATTATCAATAGTAGACTTCAGTTCCGCCAACGCCGCATTCATATCCGGGTCGATGTGCTTGATGCGGGTGAGGAAGCTGCGGAACACACCATGCACGGGCGGGTTCAGATAATTGATGTTCTCCTCCACGGCGGTCTGCAGATCCTCACTGCGGAGGTAGGCCGTGGTGATGATAGAAAGTGCTGTTTCCAGCTCGGTGGAGATGTCCTTCTTGTAGTGTCCGGCTGTGAGCTTGATGTACCAGAACGGTAAAAACATCATGCCCATTGCTAAAACCGGAACGAGCAGAAAGTTATTCAGCACGATAGCAATGCCTGCACCCACAGCAAAGAACAGCAGCGATGCCGCGCACAGCATAGGAAATCGGTCCTCCTTGCCGGTGGCTTTCAGGATCGTCTGCACTTCTAATATCTCACGACGCATAAAGTTCGGTTTCTTGCGCTGAGTGGCTTCGTTGATTTCATCACGGATGCTCCTGGGACCGACGGTCAACCGGCGAAATACACCCAGCGTGAAATCCATGGGCGAGATGCGAAAGATAAGAAATGCGCCGGCAATCATGCCAACGCACGCAGTCAGTAGC
>OHBX01000686.1_pt1 | contig 16924 bp, 10 predicted proteins | sample 1577441 | NCBI WGS metagenome assembly OHBX01 (sample SAMEA3879561, study PRJEB24766) | human gut metagenome | biome: human-associated habitat; feature: feces | place: USA | collected 1985/1987 | reverse complement strand
GTTATCCGGAAAGGGAACTGACCGTGAGCATTCCGATTACCATGGATGACGGCCATGTGGAAGTGTTTTCGGGGTACCGTGTACAGCACAATACGGCCCGCGGCGCGGCAAAAGGCGGTATCCGCTTCCATCCCGCTTCTGACGAGAATGAAGTAAAAGCTCTTGCCGCATGGATGACCATAAAGAACGCGATCGGAAATATTCCTTACGGCGGCGCTAAAGGCGGTATCAAGGTGGATCCCCATAAACTGTCCCAACGTGAACTCCAGCGTCTGGCACGCGGTTATGTGCGTAAAATTTTCCCGATTATCGGACCTGACAAAGATGTGCCGGCGCCTGATGTAAATACAAACGGTCAGATCATGGCATGGATTGCTGATGAATACGCCGCCCTTTCGGGTAAATGGGAACCGGGGGTCGTTACCGGCAAACCGCTGGCGACCGGCGGCTCTCTCGGCAGAAATGAAGCGACCGGACGAGGACTTCTCTTTACACTGGAAACCTGGTGCGAAAAGAATCATAAAAAAATGGACGGACTCACCATGGCCGTACAGGGATTCGGCAATGTAGGTTCTGTCGGGTCCCTCCTGATCCACCGGCAGGGGGTAAAAGTGGTCTGTGTCGGCGATATTAACGGTACCTGGTACAACCCGAATGGTCTTGATATCGAAGCGATGTATGTATATGCAAATTCCCACGGAAGATCCCTGAAAGGCTATACCGAAGCGGGGGCAACCATCATTCCGGATATGGACCTTTTCTCTCAGGACGTGGATGTGCTCTTTATGGCGGCAATGGAAAACCAGCTTAATGAAAAGACAATGGAACTGGTGAAAGCTAAACTGGTACTGGAAGGCGCTAACGGCCCGACCACCGAAGAAGCGGATATCTGTTTTGAAAAGAAAGGCATCGAAGTGCTGCCTGATGTCATGTCCAATGTAGGCGGTGTGGTCGGTTCTTACTTTGAATGGGTACAGAACCGCACCGGTTACTACTGGACAGAAGACGAATACAATGAACGGCTGAAAATTAAAATGCGCCAGGGCTATGAAGATGTACTGGCACTGAAAGAAAAATATAAAGTCACTTATCGTCTTGCCGCGTATATGCTTGCGCTCCAGCGTGTGGTAGAAGCGCAGAATACGAGAGGTTTTCTCGGATAATTGAAGAACATGCAAAGAATCGGCTTCCATAAAGGGGCCGGTTTTTTATGATAACTGGAACAAGTACGGTTTTAGAAAAGCGGAAGACGGATTACGGACTGTGGCGTTATGGGGTTCTCCATTCCCATTCCCATTCGCTTCGTATATACCTGCTTTCTTTGGGGATTTCCCTGCATCTTTGACGGAGGCCGGCGCATATCATATGATATAGAAGTTATGACGGTTATTACGGATTAAAGTATAGGACGAAAGGGGCTGTCTTATGATGGCTGCATTGAGAGATTGTATGCCTATGACATCCTGGCTTGTGCTGACTATGTATTTTTGCTTTTTCTGTCTTACCTGCCGGTATGTCATCGAAGGGCCGGGCGGGAAGATCTTTTCCATCATCTCTTTTATAATAGGCGGTACTGTCATTGCCATGGATACGGGAGAAAGCACTGCGGGAGGCATCATTTGTCTGCTGGGCGTATTGAACCTGGCCAGCCATAGACCGTATTTTGGCCGTAAAGTTGCTCCGCGGTATGTTACGTCATTTTTTTCTACAGATCTGGAATATGATCGGAGGAAGCTGTTTTTCGCCAGTATACTGCTGGCAGTTCCGGTTGTACTTTTCTGCCGCTTCCTGCTTAACACGGAATCATTATGGCTGATGGCCGTGTGTGCTTTCTTTTCCGTGTTCTGCATGCGTGATATTCTTCTCCATTGGGTGGATCCGTTTTGTATCCATGGGAAAGAAAGCAAAATTGTTACGCTCCGTGATTATCAGACGCGGAGGATGAGGGGCAGACATTACCGTCATATAAATATGAATTTTTTCTGGTTTAAGGAAAGCGGGTCCTATGTGGCGGATGCGTGGCGCCAGCGGCTGTTTGTTGATCATATCGGTTCAAAATACCAATGTGTAACGGGAAAGGGCCTTTTTGGAACGGAATATATCGTTCGTGTGCAGATGGTGGAAGACCGTGGAATCCAGTCCCCGGAGCCAATGGGGTATGGGAAAGGGTGGCGTCTTACGAGGCAGATGTATTCTAACTATTTCATGCTTCCTTTTCTACTCATGGGGATACTGCTCATCATCTTGCCGGTGATAGGACTGACCGTGCTGTCTGCGGTAGAGGTATCATTTCCTCCCGGTTATCTTCTGCTTTATGCGGGGCTGCCTTTTCTTCTGGGGGTAATGAGTCTCTTTCTGGGGCTGTGGGTGCGGCGCAGGCAGTCGCGGAATCTGGTTCATCTGGGAACAGGGCGGGAAAAAACATTTCGCCAGTGGGAACAGATCATGCCGGAATTGCAGGAGCTTACAGAAGGAGAAAAAGCGCGTATTTATGATGAAGTAGTATGGAAGATCAGGATACTTGTTCTTGTTGTATTGATCCTGCTGGCGGGGATTCTGCTGCTTGCCCTTCCTGCGGCGTGGAAATGGTTTGTGGAAGTGTATTTCCCTTTGCTGCGATATATTGTGGATTCTGCGGCAGAGATGCCCGATTTGTATAGCGGTTATGGAGTCAGACTGTTTGCTTCATCCCTGTCGCTTCCGGCCATGTTCTTTATTCTGCATTTGGTAGTGAAAAAGATTTTTTTGCGGAGTTTTCTTCATACAGCATGGGAACATGTGAAAAACAAGACATAGTATAAGTTGGATATGGAAAACTTCATTTTATGCAGCAGGGGTCAGGGATTTTCTTGGATAAACAGATCAGGAAAAGAAATCAGCCCCGCAAGCGGAGGATATATTTTCTGCAAAAGAACGTAGCCGGAATGGGATACCGATATCAGAACGGATTTGAGAAAGGAAAGGGACATCATGGATCCTTTTTTGTGGCTTGTGGGATTTGTAATCTTTGCAGAGAGTGCATTTTTTCTTGGCATTTTGTTTGTACTTGCCTTTTACGGCTGGCGTCTGCTCCGCCATATCTGGCAGGGGACAGCGTTTACCGCTTATCATATAGAAAATGAGATACTGTATATCCATAATGTGTTTGAAACTTCTTGTCCCCTGTCCGATATAGAACAGGTGGAAGCAAGGAAAGTACTACTATACCGCCGCCCGCTGAGTGGGGGCGCCAAGTACTTTATTCGTCTGTATCGAAAAAACGGCAGGAAGACAGGTATGATAATCTGGGGAGAGGGATTTAAGTATTACAATTATGAAAGTGCCGAGGAAAGATTGAAAGAGTTTTTTCAATTGATGGAGTCCCGGGGGATTCCCTGCCGGATGACGGATGGATAGGATTGGTTTTTCCATATATAAAAAAACAGGGATGCGTTTTTTGAATGAATTTCACTGAGGCGGTAAAGCGGTATCGGTATGGAAAGAAAGGGTAGAGCCGCCTGTATACTGCTCTTTATTATCTCATTTCCGTGTAGAGATGAAATGCTTCCCGCAATAAGACATGCAAAGGTGTCCGTCATCCCCGGCGGGTGCTTTTTTGTTGGACAGAACTATCTTTTCCTTTAGATACAGAAGAGAAATATGTCTCTGCGGAAATAAAAGGCGCATGCGGGGAAACATGAGGACGGCGGGGAAAGCTTTGTGGTAATATAAGTGTGTATAAACAGGTTTGTTCCATTTATTTCCGTTCTGTCATTTGGAAAATATATGAAAGAGAAGGTGTGCGTTTTGTCTGACATTAGACGGCTTTACGTGAGAAAGAAAGAAAACTTCCGTCAGGGAGAAGAAAGTCTGACTGCCCAGCTGAAAGAAATTCTCGGTGAAAGGATTCATGAAACGGCCATTTACCACCGTTATGATGTGGATCATCTGAGTGGTGACGATTATGAAAAGGCTGTGGCGACCGTTTTCTCCGAACCGCCGGTAGACTCCGTGCAGGCGGAATTACCGAAAGGGGATATGGTGATTGCCGTGGAATTCCTTCCCGGCCAGTATGATCAGCGGGCGGACTCGGCAGAACAGTGTCTTGCTATTGTTACAGGCCGTGACGGTGCCCGTGTACGGTGTGCTCTGGTGTATGTTTTCCATGGTGATTTTACAGACGGAGATCGGGAAAAAATTTTGAAATTTCTCGTAAATCCTGTGGAATCAAGAGAAGCATCTCTGGAAGAAGCGGAAACCCTGGATCTGCCGGTTGAAGAGCCGAAGCCTGTAGCGGTTGTAGAGGGTGTCCGTAAATTGGATGATGACGGGATCGACAGACTGATTAAAGACATGGGACTTGCCATGAGCCATGATGATCTGGCTATGATTCGTGAATATTTCAGGACGGAAGAAAAGCGCGATCCGACAGTCACTGAGATTCGTGTACTTGACACTTACTGGTCCGATCACTGCCGTCATACCACGTTTTCCACGGAACTTACCGAAGTAGGAATTGAAGACGGCATTTTCACCAAACCGATCAAAGAGGCATGGAATGAGTATGCAGATAGCCGTCTTTGCGTGTACGGGGAAAAGACCGACCGTCCTGTGACACTCATGGATATGGCGACGGTGGCCGTGAAGGCGCTTCGCAAAGAAGGCCGCCTGGAAAATCTGGACTCTTCCGAAGAAATCAATGCGTGTACAATCAAAGTGACGATTGACACTGTCGATGGAGAAGAAGACTGGCTCCTTCTCTTTAAGAATGAAACGCATAACCATCCTACGGAAATCGAACCTTTCGGCGGTGCGGCGACCTGTCTCGGCGGCTGCATCAGAGACCCGCTGTCCGGACGTTCTTATGTATACCAGGCGATGCGTGTCACTGGCGCTGCGGATCCGCACACACCGCTTTCCGAAACACTTACGGGCAAATTACCGCAGAAGAAAATCGTTGTGGAAGCGGCGAAAGGGTATAGCTCTTACGGAAATCAGATTGGCCTTGCCACAGGGGAAGTGAAAGAATATTATCACCCCGGATTCATGGCAAAACGCATGGAAATCGGCGCTGTTATAGCAGCGGCTCCGGAAAGCCATGTCATTCGTGAACGGCCGCAGGCCGGTGATGTGGTCATCCTTGTGGGCGGCAGGACAGGCCGTGACGGTATGGGCGGCGCGACAGGCTCATCTAAAGAACTGAATACGGAATCTATCGAAACCTGCGGCGCGGAAGTGCAGAAAGGCAATCCGCTGACGGAGAGAAAAATCCAGTGCCTTTTCCGCCGCGGCGAAGTGACCCGTCTGATCAAGCGGTGCAACGACTTTGGCGCGGGCGGCGTATCCGTGGCGGCAGGGGAACTGACAGACGGTCTTTCCATCAACTTGGACAGCATGCCGAAGAAATATGAAGGCCTTGACGGTACGGAACTGGCGATTTCCGAATCACAGGAAAGGATGGCGGTGGTTGTCAGGAAAGAAGACGCCGATCGTTTTATTTCCTATGCAGCGGAAGAAAATCTGGAAGCGACAGTCATTGCCGATGTGAATGACAGCGGCCGACTTGTCATGACCTGGCGGGGCGATAGGATCGTTGATATTTCCCGTGCTTTCCTTAATACAAACGGAGCGTCCCAAAGAAAAGATGTATATATTGCCAAACCGGATGAAGAAGGCTTTTTTGTCCGTCCTGAAATCAAAGATATCCGTGCGATGTGGTTAGAAGCCATGGGTGACCTGAATAATGCGTCCCAGCAGGGACTTGCAGAACGTTTTGATTCTACTGTCGGAGCGGGGACGGTTCTCATGCCTTTTGGAGGCAGGTACCAGAAGACGCCCGCTGACGGAATGGCGGCTAAATTTCCTGTACGCCGGGGCCAGACGGACAGCGCAAGCTTCATGGCACACGGCTTTGATCCGGATCTGGCGGAGTGGAGTCCTTTCCATGGCGCCGTATATGCGGTTCTTCTTGCCGTGACACGCCTCGTGGCAATGGGAGCGGATTGGCGCAGGGCATACCTCACGCTCCAGGAATATTTTGAAAAACTGACAGACAGGACAAGCTGGGGAAAACCTGCTGCTGCTCTTCTTGGTGCATTCCATATGCAGGCGGCTCTTGGTCTCGGTGCCATCGGGGGCAAAGATTCCATGAGCGGTACGTTTAATGATCTCCATGTACCGCCGACGCTTGTTTCCTTTGCTGTTGCTCCCGGAAAGGCTTCTGAAGCGGTCAGCCAGGAGTTGAAACAGGCAGGAAATATCCTCATGCTTTTCGGGATGCCCAAGGATGAGACGGGAATGCCAAACCTTGACATATTCAAGCTGCATGCCGATTTCCTGTACCAGGAAGTGAAGAAAGGAAATATTGCGGCCATGAAAGCGGTAGGACACGGGGGTGTCGCTGTGACTGCCGCGGAGATGGCTTTCGGCAATAAGCTGGGGGTGGACTTCACGACGGGGACTTTGCCTCTGCCGAAGTATTTCGGGAACTTCTATGGGGCGATTATTGTGGAAACTGCGCCGGAACTGGCAGAAGAGTACGCAAAGCAGCCGCATACGAGAATTCTCGGCACCATCGGCGGAGAGGTGATGAAAGTGGCGGATACGGAAATTTCTCTGGAAGACCTTCTTCGTGCGTATGAGAAGACTTTGGATCCTATTTTCCCAAGGCGTGCGGAAAATCTTACGGGAACTATTCCGGTCATCGCCGAAACGGAACCGAAATTCCGTTTTGCCGTGAAAACCGCCATCACAAGACCGAAAGTATTTATTCCCACGATGCCGGGTACCAACTGCGAAGTGGACAGTGCGAGAGCCTTTGAACGGGCAGGCGCTGATACAGACATCTTCATCATGAGAAACAGAGACGCGGCGGAACTGAAAGAATCCGTGGAAGAAATGGCAAGACGTATTTCCAGATCACAGATCGTCATGTTTCCCGGCGGCTTTTCCGCGGGGGATGAACCGGATGGAAGCGGCAAGTTTATTGCGGCCGTATTCCGCAATGCAAAACTCATGGAGGCCATGGAAGAACTTCTCCATATAAGAGACGGATTAGTTCTCGGTATCTGCAACGGATTCCAGGCTCTGATCAAACTGGGGCTTGTTCCGTACGGTGAATTTAAGCCGTTGACAGAAGAGGCGCCGACGCTGACATTCAATACCATCGGACGCCATTTGTCCCATTATGTAACGACAAAAGTGGCTTCTACAAAATCTCCATGGCTGTCTTTATGCCGGCCGGGTGATCTGCACAGTATTCCCATAAGCCATGGGGAAGGCCGCTTTATTGCGTCTGATGAACAGATCAGAGCGCTTATTGCCAATGGACAGGTAGCAACACTTTATACAGACAGTGAAGGCCACCCGACTTATGACAGCCGGTACAACCTGAACGGGTCAAATTGGTCCGTTGAGGGCATTACTAGTCCTGACGGCAGAGTTCTGGGAAAGATGGGGCATACGGAAAGAAACGGCGCGAATATCGCGAAAAATATTTACGGCAATAAATTCCAGCCTTTGCTGGAAGCAGGCGTGAAATATTTTAAGGGATAGTTCTTACTTTTGATGAAAAGGGTCTCCTTCGGGAGGCTCTTTTTTGCGGGCGTGGACATTCGAGAAAAGAGAATGATAGAATTAAATCATATAATAAAGATGATATCGGAAAGGCGGGATAGGGATGTCGGATGAAGAAAAATGGGTAAAAGCATATGAAAAATTAAAGAAGGAAGGAATGCTGGCACCCTCTGTCGATTATGAAGAGTTGTTTGCAAAAAGTGAGTTTCAGGGTAAGAAACTATTTTTATTTTCCATGGGAACCGTAACTTTCCCTACAGGGAAGATCATTGTATGCGACCCTCTTGTGTATCTGGATAAAAACGCTGTGCCATACAGGGAGAAAGTTCCTGTTGGAACGTTTATGCTGGAGACACTGGCGGCAGAAATGGAAGAAGGAAATTTCCGCTACATTGCCACACGGATCCGTTTCGCTGAGGAAGAAGCGGCTTACTATGAATTGGCGCTGACCGGTACAGAAGATTTGTCTGATTGGAAAAATTTTGATTATATCGGATTCGCTGTCGATGCAGGGCTGGCGACCGTGGCAGATGTCAAAGTAAGGGACGCTTATTGCAAATTTGAAAGTGACTGGTATGAAAAGAATCCGGAAGGAAATATATATGATGATTTCTTTGCAGATATATTTGCAAAGAGCTATCAAGCAGCGCCCCGGTTCCAGAGAGAAGGGGGCGACTGGATCAATTTCACGATACCGGGGACTTCATACCGGCTTCCCATGATACAGAGCGGATTCGGAGACGGCTGCTATCCCGTGTACTTCGGTTACGACAGGGCGGGAAATCTCTGCCGGATGGTCATGGAGTATATCTGCTGTGAAGCGGAGGAGGAGTATACACCGGAAGAGGAGGCTTATTTTGATAAGAATCGGCCGTTTCTGGAACAGATTGCAGAATGGTATGTAGATGACGAACCGCAGAAAGTCATAAAGGCCATTACCTCTCTTCCTAAAGAAGAACAGACGGATCTCCTGATGGGTGAGCTGGCCGTGGCTTATAATAATACGGAGCAGTATGAAAAGGCGCTGGAAATTCTGGAAGAACGCATGGATCGGAATAGGGAAAACTATGAATGGCATTACCGGCTCGGGTTTGCCCTGTATTACTGCGCGGAGCAGGAAGAGGATGTAGAAAAAGCGGAGAATTTAAGCCGGCGTGCGGAAAAAGAGTTCCGATGCGCCCTGGCATTGAAACCTTCCCCTGCGTTCAAGGCGGAATGTAAAGAGTTTTTGGCATGGATAAAGGAAGATTTCTCCAGTTATGAGAAAGGGAGCAAACCGGCTAAAAGGGAATAGTGTGATCAGGAGATTCTTTCGGGAATCTCTTTTTTACGGACGGCTCTGCGGCGTGTAATTACAGGAGATGGATTTTTAAGGAGAAGGATATGGGGTTGGAAGAAAAAGTATTTGAACGGAAAAAACCGGATTTCGAGAAACTGGCGGAGTTCGGGTTTCAGAAGGACAAAGAAGGGTACCATTATTCCCAATTATTTATGGATGGAGATTTCAGGGCGGATATTTCTATCAGCCTTGAAGGGAACGTTTTCGGGCGCGTTTTTGATACGGCGGCGGGAGAGGAGTATCTGCCCGTCCATGTGGCGTATCAGACGGGGGCCTTTGTGAATACGGTCAGGGCCCGTTATGTGGAAATATTGGAAACGATAGGCGCCGGATGCTTTACTGACAGACTTTTTCTTTTCGACCAGTCGGAGCGGATTGCGGAGATGATTAGGATGCGGTATGGCGACCGTCCGGATTTTCCATGGAGAAAATATCCCGGATATGGCGTATTCAGAAATCATGAAAATAAAAAATGGTACGGAATCATTGTGGCAATTCCGAAAAATAAATTGGATGGTAGAAAAGACGGGGCGGTCATAGAAGTGATCAATGTGAAAATTCCGCCGGAAAAGGGAAAAAAGTTCTGCGGAACGGAAGGTATTTATCCCGCCTGGCATATGAATAAAAAGAGCTGGGTGAGTCTGATTCTGGATGATACACTGCCGGATGGTCAGATTATGGAATTTCTGTATGAAAGTTACCGATTGACGCAGAAAAAGAAGAGCGGGTCAAAACAGGACACCGCGCCCCATACATGGATCATACCTGCCAATCCGTATTACTATGACATCATTTCCGCATTCCGGAAGACGGATGTTGTGGAATGGAAGCAGGCAGGACATATCGAGAAGGGAGACACGGTGTACATGTATATGGCGGCGCCTTATTCTGCTATCCTGTACCGATGTGAAGCGGTGGAAGTCGATATTCCCTGCCGAAAAGAAGATAAGAAACGGGAACGGTACTGTATGCGTATCAGGCGGAATAAAACCTATGACCGGTCATTCTGTCCCCTTTCTGAGATGAGAAAGCGGGGCGTACCGGGTGTCAGAGGACTGCGCACAATAACGGCAGAGCTAAAAAGATATTTAGATGAAGCGAAATAAAAATTTCTAAATGATAATATATTTCAAGTATTGGAAACGCGATGAATACTGATTATTTTACTTGACAGACAGCAGGCTTGGTGATATTATTCTCAATAAGTGGGGGAGTAGCAAGCATCCTGTGCAGTAAGTCAACATGCTGACCTTATGGTCTGGCTCTACTTTAAAATGCGAGACTCACGTGTTTAGCAAAAGCTATGCGCGGGATCTCTGATTAGGAAATTTACCGGGCATAGCGTTCCGGTTTTTTATTTTCCGAAAGAGAGAAAATATGGACTTTGTATTTCTGCTGAGCAGCGTGCTCCTCGGTGCCGGTCTTGCGATGGATGCTTTTTCTGTTTCTCTGGCGAACGGTTTTCATGAACCGGGCATGGGATGGGAAAAAATCAGTTTTATGGCGGGCACTTTTGCATTCTTCCAGTGGCTTATGCCTATGGCGGGATGGATCTGTGTGCATATCATTGTGGAGGTATTCCAATTCTTTGCGTCCTATATCCCATGGATTGCCTGTTTTCTTCTTTGCTTTATCGGCGTAAGCATGGTGAAAGAAGGATTTTCCGGTGATGCGGGACATATCCGGGCCGGCGTGGGGGGAAAAGCGCTTTTGCTGCAAGGCGTCGCGACTTCCATCGATGCGCTTTCCGTAGGGTTTACCAATGAGCAAATGGACTTGGCGGCCGCATTTGTCTGTGCTCTCATTATTGCGGCAGTAACATTTGCGGTTTGTGTGGCTGGCGTGATGATTGGCAGGAAATTCGGAGTGAGGCTGGCGGATAAAGCTGCTGTCCTCGGCGGAATTATTCTCATTTCCATCGGATTGAAAATGGTGCTGCTGTAGCAGACCGGAAGAAATATTTTGTTATCGATACAGCTTTGGACGAAAGGCTTCAAGTTGTTTTTATTTTAGGGCAAATCTTGTTATAATGGGTGAAAACGTAAAGGGGGATTTTCGGATGGGGTATCGGCACAAAAAGGAAGGAGCACTCTCTCTTCTGCCTTTTTTAATTTTTATCGTCATTTATCTCGGCGCGGGGATTTATTTTCAGATTCATGGCGTGGAAATGGCATTTTACCAGTTTCCATCGGTGACAGCCATGTTTATTGCGGTTCTTTCCGCTTTCTTTATGGGAGATGAAACACTCCAGGTAAAATTCGGCATTTTCTCACGAGGCGCGGGCAACGAAAATGTCATGACCATGCTCATGATCTACATCCTTGCCGGTGCATTTTCCGCAGTGGCAGCCGCTATGGGCGGCCGTGACGCGACAGTAAATCTGGGGATCAGTTTTGTTCCTGCCCAATACCTGACGGCAGGCATTTTCATTATTTCTGCGTTTATGGGGACGGCCACGGGGACTTCTATGGGAACCATTGCGGCCATCGTGCCCATTGCAGCGGGAATTTCCGTGAAGAGCGGAATTTCTGAAGCGCTCATGGTGGCGGCCTGTGTGGGCGGCGCTATGTTCGGAGATAATTTATCCATGATTTCTGATACCACGATTGCAGCGACACGGACGCAGGGCTGTGAGTTGAAAGATAAATTTAAAATGAACTTCAGAATTGCCCTTCCAGCGGCAGTTCTCACGATTTTTCTTCTCCTTGTTATCGGCCAGCCGTCAGCGGCAGCTGATTTGCAGGAGCTTGATTACAGCCTGCTTAAAGTATTTCCTTATATTGCCGTTCTTGGACTGGCGCTCCTTGGGGCAAATGTATTCCTCGTACTCACTGCAGGAATATTCCTTGCCGGATTTATTGGCATGGCATCGGCGGAGCTTACGGTTATTACTTTCGCACAGAATATCTGGAACGGCTTTATGGGGATGGGGGAAGCCTTTTTCCTTGCTCTTTTCTGCGGCGGTATTTCGGAAATGATTGCTTACTATGGCGGTATCGAATGGCTTATTTCCAAACTGCGCAAAATGATCAAAGGGAATAAATCCGCCCAGCTGGGCATTGCGGCGCTCGTGTCCCTAACGGACTGTGCCACGGCAAACAATACGGTGGCGATCATTATCAGCGGCGGTGTGGCAAAAGATATCAGCAATGAATATGGGATAGACCCCCGCAGAAGCGCGTCGCTTTTGGATATTTTTTCCTGTGTGTTTCAGGGAATTATTCCCTATGGTGCCCAGCTTCTGACCGCTTCCGCGCTGGCGTCGAAAAATGGTACTGTGATAAATGCGATGGAAATCATTCCCCATATGTGGTATTGCTGGTTTCTGGCCATTTTCGGAATCCTTTCCATCTATATCCCTTACGCTGATGGCGGCTTGAAAAAAGAGAGTGTGAAAGAATAAATACGTTTGTCCCGGGAGACGGCGGTGTGTAAGCCGCGTGACATGGAAATAAATATATTTTATGCCTGATTATTTATTAAGTATTAACAATCATGTGCTGTTGTGCTATTTTATATCTAAGGATCCTGTCAGCAAAAGTAAAGGAGATAAAGAGATGAAAAGTAAAAAGTATGGAATTATGTTGGCTGTATTGGCAGCCGCGGGTGGTGTAAGCGCAAGTGCGGCGCCTTTGCCGGTGTATGAACTGAAAGGGCTCACCGTCACGGCGACCCGGCAGGCAGAAACGACAAAGGATGTTCCTGCGAATGTACAGATCGTGACAGAAAAGGAAATTAAGGACCGCAATGTGCAGAATGCGGCACAGGCCGTCGCTTTGGCGACCGGTGTGCAGGTGGATACTACGGTGGAAGGCAGCGTGAACCTCCGTGGATATAATTCCAAGAATATCCTTGTCCTCGTCGACGGACAGCAGATGAATACCGCCTGGAACAGCACAGTGGACTGGAATATGATTCCTGTGGAAAATATCCGCAAAGTGGAAGTGGTCAGCGGCGGGCAGTCGGCGCTCTATGGCGGTCGTGCGGTTGGCGGCGTCATCAATATTATGACAAAGTCGGCGAAAGAAAATGGCGTCCACGGTGCTGTAAACTTGGGCTACGGCAGCCACAACACGGTGAAGCAGAGTTACATGGCAAGCGGACGGAAGGATCGATTGAACTGGGGTGTCTTCTATGAAAATAAAATGACCGATGGCTGGCGTTCGTACCTGTCCTCTTATGCCATAAAGAATAGCAAAGGAAAAAATAATTTTACCGGCGTGGATATTTCTTCTCTGGACACGACTGCTGACGGGAAAGAATACATCATCGGCGACCGAGGGAAGAAAGAAGTCATGTCTGAAAGCTATGGCTTCAATCTGGGCTATGATTTCACGGAAGACAGAAAGCTCACTTATAAATTCACCCATTCCAACTATACATGGAAATATACGGATCCCCGTTCGTACCTGTCTGCGGGTTTCAGCAAACCGTCAGGCGTACCGGCGTCCACGTTTTTCGGCAACAGGGGCTGGCGCGTCTATGACATGCACAGTCTTACCTACAATGATCAGAAGGATAAAATCCATGCCCATTTCGGCATGACCGACTACACAAAAAGCGGATATATCACACCGGATAAGACGGTTAAGGCAAGCCGCACTTTTGACGGTGCCGGCAGCAAGACATCCTATCCTTCAAAATCGTGGGATTTCGATTTAAATAAACGCTGGACCGCAGGCAGCCATACCATTCTTTTCGGCGGTTCTTACGGGAAGGACCGGTTTGATGAAACCATTTGGAAGACTGTTTCCGACTGGAAATCATGGGACAGTACCGTGAAAGGAAATAAAGATGACCAATGGCTCGGCGGCAAGGCGAAGTCCTGGGCTTTATATATTCAGGACAAATGGAAACTCAGCAGCCGCTGGGCAGCGTACATCGGCGGACGGTACGACTATTATGAAAAATATGGCGGTTATAATTATTACAGAGGAAAGGCGCCGACAAGACTGGAATCTGATTCCTATCACCAGTTCTCGCCCAAGTTGTCTGCCAGTTATGCGTTGGATAATCATACCAATCTGTACCTGTCTTTTGGGAAATCGTTTGCGCCGCCCCTTCTCTACCAGCTCTACCGGTATGCGGAACCGTCCTATGGCGGCCGTTATGAGCCGAATCCTTCTTTAAAACCAGAAACTACGACGAATTGGGAGCTGGGAATTAAAAAAGATTTGGGGAAAACAAAAATTTCCGCAGACCTGTTCTATGCGAGGACAAAGGACTACATTGACCTCGTTACTATCGGAAAAACTGCTAAAGGTGCTGATATAAAGACATATAAAAATGTAGGAGAGGCAAGGACCCATGGGGCGGAACTGTCCGTCACCCATAAGTTCAGCAGTCTGTGGTCGGTTTATGCCAATTATACCTGGCAGCTTGGCAAAGTGGCCGATGCGGATAATGGCTATGCCATGGGTAGAGATTATGAAATCCCCCGCCACCTCTTCCATTCCGGTGTGACGTACACAAATCATCCGTGGACCGTGAATGTGGACAGTATGTTCGTTTCCGCAAGGAATGAGCCGGGCTGGAAAAGCGGCAAATTCAAATCCCGTGATGCCTACTTCCTTTTGAACATGGATACCGCTTATGCGGTGAACAAAAATCTTTCTGTCCAGTTCAGCATTTACAACATCCTTGACAGGGAATACTATGATCAGGAATCCGCCTCTGATAAGTATTATGTGGGTGACGGGAGGACATTTACCCTTTCTGCGCGATACTCTTTCTAAAAATAAATTTTGGCTTATAAGACCGTTTGTTCTTTGAAACAGGCGGTTTTATTTTGTTTTTGTTTTATTTATAATGAAGAAATAGAAATGCAGCAGCGTAAGGAGATCTCATGAAAAAGAAAATAGCCCTTATACAAATGCAGGCGGTTCTTGCCGATGTGGAAACGAATTACCGCCATGCGGAAGAATTGATGGAACAGGCGATGGAGGGAAATCCGGATATTCTTGTCCTTCCTGAAACGTGGAACACGGGGTTTTATATTTCCCGCAAACTGAAATCAATTGCTGATGAAGGTGGAAAGCGGACGGAAACGTTCTTGTCTTCTTTCACAAAAAAACACCATGTGAATGTCGTAGGCGGTTCGGCAGCTGTTCTTTGTGGGGACGATGTATATAACCGTTCTTTCGTTTTTGACAGGGAAGGACGGAAGATTGCTGAATACGATAAGGTTCACGGTTTTTCCTATGCTTATGAACCAATGTATTTCAAAGGCGGTGATCACGCGGTTTCCTTTGCGTTGGATGATATTTCCTGCTCCATGGCTATTTGTTATGATATCCGTTTTCCCGAGCTTGTGCGCCGTTCCGTCCTGGAAGGGAAAGCGGATTTGTTTTTTATCCCTGCCGCCTGGCCGAAGGCGCGTCTTTTCCACTGGACGCTTTTGGGACAGGCAAGAGCGGTGGAGAATCAGATCTATCTGTGCGCCGTCAACCAAGGCGGAATTTCAGGGGGAACGGAGTACGCGGGAAACTCGGTGCTTCTCGATCCCTGGGGGAATGACGTCTGCCGTCTGGGAACGGAAGAAGGGATTGCTTTCGGGGATATAGATACGGATATACTTCAACAAATCAGGGATACTATCCATGTATTCAGGGACCGCCGGCCTGAAATCGATGTGGTGAAATGATTATTCAAGGCGGTGTTTGATGAACTCCCTGCGCCTAAAAGCAAAAAAAAATATAATAGGAATGAAACTGCCTCTATAAGCCGAATTTTCCGGATCTGACTTATAAGGGCAGTTTCGTTATTTGGAAATATTCTTTTTTGAAGTGTCATTTGATGGCAATCATCTGTCCCCAGTGGAAAGACCACAGGTATGCGCCGATAACCGGCTTGCCGAGAAGCTGCTCTGCTGCGTCTTTATAGACGAGAAGCTGGGTTCTGTAATGGCTTTGCAGTTCTTCAACGGAGTCGGTACGATCCGTTTTATAGTCAATGATGACGATGTGGCCGTCACGCTCAATGAGGCAGTCCATGATGCCCTGCATGAAAACTTTTTCTCCTTCTTCGCAGCCCGGGTAGAAACGTTTCGCCGGAAGAAGAAGGGAGAAAGGCATTTCTTTCCGGATTACCGCGGCTTTTTTCATGGAGCGGCCTAAGGCGCTTTCCGTGAACCGCCGGATATCACGGAGCGGCGCGCGGTATTTTGAATCCTGGAGCAGGGCGTTCTTTTCTTCTTCCGTAAAACCTTTATTTTCATAAATGCGTTCCACTTCTTTCCTGAGATCTGGAATGCCGTCATACGGTCTGGTGAGATCTATGAGTTCCATGGCTTTATGCATGAGGGTGCCGTAAGATGTACCCGTGAAGGCAGGAGTTTCTGCAAGGAATGCGGGCGGGTCTTCATAGCCCGGCAGAAGGGAGGACTCTTCGCCGGAGGGAATGCTTTCCATGGCAGGAGCCAGCGTTTCCGATGAAAAGGGTTCTATGCCTTCAGCGCCGGATTCCTGCTGCTCTTTCAGGGCAACCGCGGCGGTAGCGGTGAGCTTGGCAGGCGTTTGAACGGCTCCATTGAAACTGTACTGCCAGCGCAGCTGCTTTTCCATCCAGTCCGGCACGTCTGAAGCGGGAGCCGTAAGAAAAGCTTTTATGTTGTCAATATCTTTTGCTTCTTTTTGTTTCTTTTTCTCTTCCCATTCTTCGAAGTTCATTTCTCCGTTCATTTCTTCTGTCCGCAGCTCTTCCACGGTGAGCAGTTCCTGCCACGGTGTGATGGTGAAATGAAACGCAGATGGGCTGTCGTTTATGTCAGGTGCGAGATAAGAGGGGATCTTTCCCGTCATGTCCCACAGACAGGCAGCGCTTCTGTGGCGGGCGGCAGCCGGAAGAATCCAGGAAAGATAAGATTTCCCGCCGGCCGTTATGTGGGCTGGCAGGCAGCTTTCCGCTTCCGTCAGGGAGGAAAGCGGGGTCAGACAGGAAGAAATATAAGGAATGAAGTTTTTTCTGAAAGCGGTGATACAGAGTAAATCCCGCGCTCGTGTCATGGCGACATAGAGAAGGCGCGCTTCTTCC
>OHBX01000682.1_pt1 | contig 17029 bp, 13 predicted proteins | sample 1577441 | NCBI WGS metagenome assembly OHBX01 (sample SAMEA3879561, study PRJEB24766) | human gut metagenome | biome: human-associated habitat; feature: feces | place: USA | collected 1985/1987 | reverse complement strand
CCGGCACAGGAATGTCGATGCAGACAGCCGTGCAGGAAATCAACGCTGATTACGATGCCAAGATGGAAGCGGAGAAAAACTCGGTAGCCTATGATAATATGGAGATCAGCGGCGGTCGAGCCGTGTGGAAGGATGTGCTTGCAGTCTATGCAGTCAAAACGAATACCGACAAGGACAACCCGCAGGAGGTTGCCACGATGGACGAGAGCAAGAAGCAGATCCTCTCGGACATCTTTTGGGAGATGAACTCCATATCCTCCCGCAGTGAAAGCCACTCGGAAACGGAAATTACCGAAACGGACGACGGAAACGGCAACATCGTTCAAACGGAAACGACGGTTACAAAGGCAACGCTTTATATCACCGTTTCTCATTTGACGGTGGACGAAATGGCTGACCTATACAGCTTTGATGCAGAACAGCGGGAATATCTTGCCGAGCTACTCAAGGATGAGAACAATTCCATTTGGGCAGCGGTGCTTTACGGTATCCGATACAGTGATGATCAGATCGTCACCGTGGCGCTTTCGCAGGTCGGCAATGTAGGCGGCGAACCGTACTGGTCTTGGTACGGCTTCGGAAGCCGTGTGGAATGGTGTGCTTGTTTTGTAAGCTGGTGCGCCGATCAGTGCGGCTATATTGACACCGGGGTTGTTCCCAAATATGCAGGCTGCGTGAACGGCGTCCAGTGGTTCAAAGACCGTGGACAGTGGATAGATGGCTCTGCCGAGCCTGTCCCCGGAATGATTATTTTCTTTGATTGGGATAACAAGGGTTCGTCGGGTCCGCAGGATGGACAATCCGACCACACCGGTATTGTCCAAAAAGTCGAAAACGGTATCGTTTATACCGTTGAGGGAAACTCCGGTGATAGCTGTCGGGTAAACCAGTACAGCGTAGGTCACTACGAAATCCTCGGATATGGGGTACCGCAATATTAAAATAGGTGGCTATGGGCTTTATTGTCCCATAGCCACCTATTTTTCTTTTTTGTTTAGAATTTGATCCGGGATAATTGAGGTGTTCAGCAAATCACCCGGCTCAACCTTCAGCGCGTCAGCGATATTAAATAGAACCTCTACGGAAAAGGGTCTGACGATATTCGGCGCTTCGATTGCGCTAAGATGCGAACGGCTCATCATTGCCTCTGCCGCAAGCTGCTCCTGCGACATTCCTCGCATTTTACGAAGAACTGAAATTGTGATTCCCAGTTGAATAAATCTATCTCTATTTTTGAAGTCAATTTCTTTGCCCATTTGCTCCACCTCGAATCCATAATAATTATATGTTATTCTCCACTTGCTTTCTGTTCTCGATGTGAAGCTATTGACTTATATATAGAGCAAAAATATAATAATAAGTGCAGATGAACAATCATATAGTCATTTGCTCTACTGTTTTTCTTGGTGGTGTTTGTATGACCTGTTGTTTTATCGGGCATAGGAAAATTAAGCATAAGAAGGAGCTTGCAAGTCGATTGCGGGACAGTATTTGCTATCTGCTTGAGCAGGGCGTAGCAATCTTTCTGTTTGGAGATCATTCCGAGTTTAATACCCTCTGCTACAAGGTGGTTTCAGAACTAAGAGAAGTTTACCCCCAAATTCGCAGAATACACTATCGGACGGATTATCCTGATGCAGACGCTTATACGATGCAGTTCCTATTAGATGGATACGAGGACAGTATTTGCCCTGACGGAGTTGCTGCTGCCGGGAAAGCTGCTTATGTGGAACGCAATCAAGCTATGATTCGGGCAAGTGACTTTTGCGTCTTTTACTATAATAACGAATACCTTCCGGCGAGTCGAAAAAAGTCGAAAAAAGCAATAACAAGCTATCAGCCCAAAAGCGGCACCGGGCTTGCCTTTGACTATGCAAAAGCGCACGGAAAAACAATCATTAACCTATACGAAGAAGATGAACACTGCAATTAAGCATCGAATCTGTTGAGATTTGACTTTTTTAACATTTATATCCGAAATCCCGTGCTTTACAATAAACACCTTTTGAGTTATTTGCATCATTGGAGCAGCCGGTGACGGCTGCTTTTCCTTTACGCTGATGAAGGGTGATAAGGTTGTCGAGTTTGGCAAAAAACGAGGATAACTGTTCCCGTTCTTCTGCTTGTGTTGGTATCTGAATTACAATGTCTGCCATTACATTATTCATCAGTTTTGGATTGCCAACATAAGACACATATCCCTTTGCTACACTGTTCAAGGCTTCAGCTATCATCTGATTAGCCTTTACTTCATTTGAGAGCAAAACCCCACAAACATTGGTACAATAAAACTTTCCGGCTCTGTAATTAACTGTTCCGGCGTTTGCGCCATCAGTTGTCCAAGTAATTGCATCTTCATAAAGATAGTCTTTGTAGTATCCCATCAACCCTTTATCTTTGGTCTGTGAAGAATAGACCGGATAAGGCTTTTCGTCTGTTTTCGTCGTTTCTGTTTGTGTCGCTGCAAGAACATACCCACGGGTAACTCTAAACAGTTCTGAAACCTTACGCTGTTCCCAAGAAAATGTCGAAGCGGTGAAGATCATAGAGATAAAAGCCTGAAAAAAGCCGAATAAAAATACACATTTACGCTGATGAAGGGTGATAAGGTTGTCAAGATGGCGAAAGAAGTCGGCTATACGGTCTTGTTCCTCAGTACCGGGCAATAAGACTGACACGGAAGTGTATTCATCAAACGAGATGTTTAGCAAGCCGTCCATTCTTGCACCGGATGATACAATCTTGCGAAGTTGGTTTTCAATCTCAGCACCATTTAACTCTATTGACATAAACTCCGCATTTTGATTTTCAGCAGAAAAGCAGTGATAAACAAAGGGAATACGGGCATTTTCTGCTGTTGTCAATGCAAAACAAGAACCGTATGGACGCAACTTGGAAGCCCCGTGATTGTACGCAAGCTCACCTTTTTTGAGAAGAATATACTTCTTCAAACTTTCTCCGGCGTTATTAAAAGCATATCTTTCAGATTGCTCAATGAATCCATTGTTTGCCGTAATCATCATTATGGGTGCTTCCGATTCGGGGTCATTACGGGTTATTTCTTTGACTACATCACCCAGCTTACGCTGTTCCCAAGCGTCTGAGAATCCTTTGAAGCGAATTGCGGGAGCATCTGATTTTTTCGTCATTCTGCACTACCTCCCAGCAATTTCTTCAACTCATTAAGTCCCAGCATATCATACTCGTTACCCTCAAGGTCATCGATCATTCCCGAAAGCGTTGCTTCGGTTTCGCTGATCTGCTGTTCGACCTCGAAGAAAGTTGTAGCATACTTGTTTTGAAGGGCTTGAATTTGGCTCACCAAGCTGTCGATTACGGTATCAGGCAGTTTGTGAATGCTCTCAATGAGAGGAGCAATCCACTTCTTTTCAAGCAAATCCAAAGCCTGCTCATCGCTCAGACTTTCAATCGTATCCTTTGTTTTTGCCTGCAACGCAGCACTCTTTGCCTTGATCTCCGCCTTGATTTCTTTCTCGCTCTTGACCAAAGACTCTACCTTTTCTAAGAGTGTACGAAGCGCAACGCTTTCAGGAGAACGGTCTTTCTTCAGTTCCTTAATCTTTTTGGATACTTCTTTCGGAACGAAAGCATCGCCTTCCTCGGTGAGAACATCGTTGCAGCTCTCTTTATCCTCCTCTGTCATTTCATCAAGGATAGACTCATACTCAGAAGGGATTTCCGCCAAACGGCTTTCCAAACCGTGAAGCTCGTCCGTTTCTGTGGAGAGCAAAGTCGCCTGTACCAAGTCGAACGGGATAATATGACCTACCCAGCCCTCTTGAACTTCCTGGTCTTTACCGTCCTTTTTCTTGATGACAAGGTTCGGATCGACCTTCTTTGTTGCAGCAAAGCCTTCGGTTTGCAACATTTCGAGGTCGATGGAAATACCTGTCCAATCGTCGTCAAGAAGCTGGAACGCCGCATATTTGTCGATAAGTGGAATTTCTTTCAATCGCTCGAAAATATCAGCACTCAGAACGGTTTCAGCCTTAGAGATTTCGATGCTTCCCATCCGGTCGATAAGTTCTTCTTTCAGGAATGCCGGGAAAGTGGAAAAGGCGGCGTTAAAAGCATTCTCAAATCCGACCACATCAGGGTGGCTCTTGATGGCACTCTTAATATCAGGGGTAGACACATTCACATAAGGAATGCCACTCTCAGTAAACAACGCCTTTTTCAGCGCAGGGAACGCCGTCCAGAATTCGCTCATCTCGTCAATTTCTGCTGTCGGGATACCGCCAAACATAGACGCATAGACATCCCAATGCTCGGCAGCTTCAGAGGAATCAACATAGCGAGGAATGTTCAAGTTATAATCATTGCTGCGAATTTCTTCACGACTGACGACTCGTGAAAACTTCGGAATGCTTTCACGCTTGATAAAGGTATCTGCTATGCGTTTAATGTCAGACGCACGGAGCTTGTTATTTTTACCCTCTTTGATAAAGCCCTTGGATGCATCGATGATAAGGACATCGGTATTCTCACGCTTTTGGCGCAGCACCATAATGATGGTGGGAATTCCTGTCCCGAAGAAGATATTTGCAGGCAGCCCGATAATGGCGTCGATATGGTTATTCTCAATCAGGTTCTTTCTGATTTCACCTTCCTCACCGCCACGGAACAGTACGCCGTGGGGAAGAACGATTGTCATAATGCCGTCCGGCTTGATATGGAACAGATCGTGAAGCAGGAAAGCATAGTCGGCTTTTCCTTTGGGAGCAAGTCCAAAACGAGCATAACGAGGATCTCCCTCTTTATTGGACGGGTCCCAAGCCTGCGAATACGGCGGATTGGACACGACCGCATCCACATAGAGAGGATTATAGGTATTTACCGGATCATTTTCGTCAAAGTACGGCCAATCCTCCTCAAGAGTATCGCCGTTACGAGTGACGATATTATCCGGTTTGATGCCACGCATAACCAAATTCATCCGGGTCAGGTTGTAGGTGTTCTCCTTCAACTCCTGAGCGAAGTATTTGATGTTGTTGTCATCGGTCATATACTTGGCAACGCTCTGACCAATATTGATAAGCAACGATCCCGAACCGCTTGTCGGGTCGTAAATCTTGATTTCGCTTTTGCCCTTCAAGTGGCTTGCAACGATTTCAGACATCAGCAGAGATACCTCGTGCGGGGTGTAGAACTCACCTGCTTTCTTTCCAGCATTTGCTGCAAAGTTACTGATAAGATATTCGTAGATAAAGCCGAGAACATCGTAGTCCTGCTTGCCGTCCATAGGAATATCCTTTATCAGCGTCAGAAGCCCGCTGATTGCTTTTGTTTGTGAACCGGAGCTATCGCCAAGTTTGGAAAGACCCGTTTGCAAAGTGTCAAATACTTTATCAAACACCTTCTTGTGCGTGTTGGAAATCAGCCGGCTGAACGCAGAGAGTGCATCACGGACATTTGAAACATCAAAGTCCTTCCCCATAGAGAGCCAAGTAGAAAAGAGGTCTTTATAGGCAATAAAGTAGCCGATATTCTCTTGAACCCACTTAACCGTTTCGTCATCTTCTTCTGATACGGTTTTCAGAAGTTCGTCGTCATAGTCATTTTCCTTCAAGAATTTGATTTCTTTATCAGATAGATACTTGTAAAAGATAAAGCCAAGTATGTAATCCTTATATTCATTTGCTTCGATTTTGGAACGCATTTGGTTTGCGGAAGCCCATATTTTCTGAGCAAGCTGTTGCTTATTCATCCTGTGAACCCATCCTTTTTCATTTTCTAAGGGAGATATACTACTCCACTGTTATGATACAACAATTAGTGTCCCATAAAACGGACTCACTTCTCGTCGGGAACAAACTCCATAATGTCATCGGTCGTGCATTTCAAAGCTGAGCAGATTTTCCCCAACACTTCAGTGCTTACATTTTCATCACGACTGAGCTTATTGATTGCGTATTTAGTGAGTCCAGCAGCTTCCTGCAAATCTCTTTTCTTCATATCTCGATCAAGCAGAATGTGCCAAAGTTTTTTATAGCTTACAGCCATCGTATCATTCCTTTCTCTCAACCTGCGAGTAAGTGCTAAAACACAACTTATATTATAGCACATAATCCCGAAATATCAACAATAACTCCCGATATTTCAAACTTAGTTCCTGATTTTCATACCTACTCAAACTCTCCTGCAACCGAATAGCTTGGGAACAGCGTAAGTTCTCAGATGTTGTGGCAACTCGCCGTGGGCTAACATACAAACCCTCTGATATTCGGAAAAATGGGGTTCGTGTTCTGCGCTCATCAAATATAGCCGAGGATAGTTTTGTATTAAGCGATGAAGATGTTTTTGTTGTGCGTGAAGCTGTCAATATTGACTGTGTAAGAGCAAACGACATTCTCATTACCGCAGCCAATGGGTCGTCAAGACTTGTTGGAAAACACACGATTATCAGCGGAATCCCTGAAGAATCCGCTGTTCACGGTGGATTTATGCTTCTTGGCACAACGAAAGAACCGCACTTTGTAAACGCTTCGATGGGATCATCTTGGTACAGACGGTTTATTGAGTTGTTTGTGGCTGGCGGGAATGGTGCAATCGGTAATCTCAACAAAAACGATTTGGACAATCAAGATATAGCGATTCCATCAGAAAAAGAACAAAAGAAAATAGGTTCTTTCTTTCGCCAGCTTGACAACCTTATCACCCTTCATCAACGACAGCCTTTTTTGCATTCATCCCCGGAAATTTCTCTGACTGTCCAACTGATCCATCCTTTTTATACATCCTCTTGGGAACAGCGTAAGCTCGGAGATATTGCTGACATTGTGGGTGGTGGAACCCCAAGTACAGGAAATCAGAGCTATTGGGACGGTGATATTGATTGGTATGCACCTGCTGAAATTGCGGATCAAATCTATGCAAATTCGAGTCAGAAAAAGATAACCGGCTTGGGTTATGAGAATAGTTCAGCCAAAATGCTTCCTCCCGGTACAGTCCTGTTTACATCTCGTGCAGGGATCGGGAAAACAGCTATTTTAACCCGAAAAGGCTGTACTAATCAGGGATTTCAGTCCATTGTCCCACATCGTGGAGAGCTTGACTCTTACTTCATTTTTTCTCGAACCGAAGAATTAAAACGATATGGAGAGCTTGTTGGGGCTGGATCAACTTTCGTCGAGGTTTCGGGAAAGCAAATGGCTGTAATGGAGCTGATGATGCCGCCAACGATGCGAGAACAACAGACTATTGGAGTTTTCTTTCAGCAGCTCGACCACCTTATCACCCTTCATCAGCGTAAGTTTGAAAAGTTGACGAATGTGAAAAAGTCGATGCTCGAAAAGATGTTCCCGCAAAATGGTAGCAGTTACCCCGAAATTCGCTTTAAGGGATTTACTGACCCTTGGGAACAGCGTAAGGCAAAAGAGCTGTTTGTATCAACTGCGGATAAAGGCTATCCGGAACTTCCTGTTTTGTCAGCAACACAAGACCGTGGAATGATTCGCAGAGATGAAAACAGCATCAATATATTCCACGACAAGAAAAATGAAGCCGGCTATAAAAGAGTATTGCCAGGGCAGTTTGTGATACACCTTCGTTCTTTTCAAGGTGGGTTCGCTCATTCTGCAATAGAAGGCATAACCTCGCCTGCTTACACGGTTTTTGGCTTTTCTGAGCCTGAAAAGCACGACTCAGAGTATTGGAAATATGTGTTTACCTCTAAGTCGTTTATCCGGCGATTAGAAACAGTAACCTATGGCATCCGTGATGGGCGCAGTATAAGCTACGATGAGTTTCTAACTCTCGGTTTTGTGTATCCGTCAAAGGCTGAACAAACAGCAATTGCCCGATATTTGGACAAACTAAGCGACCTTATCACCCTTCATCAGCGTGAGTTGGAAAAGCTCCAAAATATCAAGAAATCTATGCTTGAAAAGATGTTCGTGTGACATCAATTTCGCAGGAAGGAGGAAATCGAATGACATTCCAAAAAGAAGCGGACTTTGAGGAAGCCCTGATTAAAGTCTTGGCGGATAAAGGCTGGGAAAAAGAAGTTATCAAGAACCCGACCGAGCAAGACCTCATCCGAAATTGGGCAAAGATCCTGTTTGATAACAACCGTGGAATTGACCGCTTGAATAACTATCCTCTTACGGATGGCGAAATGCAGCAGATTATTGAGCAGATCACGGAACTTAGAACCCCGTTGAAACTCAATGGCTTTATCAACGGAAAAACTGTGTCCATCAAGCGTGATAACCCTGATGATAAGCTCCATTTCGGCACTGAAATCAGCTTGAAAATATATGATCGCAGGGAAATCGCCGCTGGACAGAGCCGGTATCAGATCGTACAACAACCAGTTTTTCCGAGCAAGTCAAAAATGCTGAATGACCGTCGTGGCGATTTGATGCTGCTCATCAATGGTATGCCGGTCATACATATTGAGCTGAAGCGCAGCGGTGTCCCCGTTAGTCAAGCATATAATCAGATTGAGAAATACTCATATGAGGGCGTTTTTACCGGGCTGTTCTCGCTCGTTCAGGTGTTTGTAGCAATGAACCCTGAAGAAACTCGTTATTTTGCGAATCCCGGACCTGACGGAAAGTTCAATACTGATTACTATTTCCATTGGGCTGACTTCAATAATGAGCCTATCAACGATTGGAAAGCTATCGCCTCCTCGCTGCTGTCCATCCCTATGGCGCACCAGCTCATTGGGTTTTATACTGTTGCCGACAATGCTGACGGTGTTCTGAAGGTAATGCGAAGCTACCAGTATTACGCAGCCAGCGCAATTTCCGATGTTGTGTCTAAAACGAAGTGGGATAGCGGTAAGCAGCGTGGCGGCTACATTTGGCATACCACTGGCTCAGGCAAGACGATGACGAGCTTTAAGTCGGCTCAGTTGATTGCAAACTCCAATGATGCTGATAAGGTTATTTTCCTTACCGACCGTATTGAGTTAGGAACGCAGTCGCTCAAGGAGTATCGGGCATTTGCGGACGAGAACGAAACCGTGCAGGCAACAGAGAACACATATGTCCTTTTGAATAAGCTGAAAAGCAACGCAACGGCAGATACCCTAATTGTCACCTCTATTCAGAAGATGAGCAATATCCGAGATGAGGACGGAGGACTTAATGCAAGCGACATTGAAATAATCAACGGCAAACGGCTTGTTTTTATTGTTGACGAAGCTCATCGTTCAACTTTTGGAGATATGCTATCCATCATCAAGGAAACATTTCCCAATGCCATCTTCTTTGGCTTTACCGGCACACCGGTGTTTGAGGAGAATGCAAAGAAAAACAATGCCCAAACAGATGTTTTTGGCAATGAACTCCACAGATATAGCATTGCTGATGGTATCAGGGATAAGAATGTGCTTGGATTTGACCCTTATAAAGTCCTGACATTCCGTGACAAGGATGTCCGCAAGGTGGTTGCCTTGGAAAAAGCAAGAGCAGCAACCGAAGAAGAAGCAATCAGCGATCCCAAAAAGGCAAAAATATTCTATGAGTATATGGACTCCTCCACCGTCAAGATGGCGGGCTTCTTGGGCGATGACGGAAAGTGGGTCAAGGGCATTGAAGATTATCTTCCCAAGACTCAGTACCTTTCCTCGGAGCATCAAAGCAAGGTTGTTGAGGATATTCAAGAAAACTGGCTTACTTTGAGTCACAACGGGAAATTCCACGCAATCTTTGCAACGAGCAGCATCCCCGAAGCAATTGACTACTATCGACTGCTGAAGGCTGCAATGCCGAAACTCAGGATCAGTTGCCTTTTTGACCCCAATATCAGCAATGAAGATGGTGACTACAAAGAATACAGAGGGCAGCCGATTGCTTTCTATAAAGAGCAAGGCTTAATCGAAATCCTTACTGACTATAATACGATGTTTGGTCAGGATTTTTCGATTGCTACACACGCTCGCTTCAAAAAAGACCTTTCTCTACGCCTTGCCCACAAAGAGCAATATAAGCGGATCGAAAGAGAGCCTGAGAAGCAGCTCGACCTCCTAATTGTAGTGGATCAGATGCTTACCGGCTTTGACTCTAAGTGGGTCAACACGCTGTATATGGACAAGATACTGGAGTATGAGAACATCATTCAGGCATTTTCCAGAACCAACAGACTTTTCGGACCCGATAAGCCTTTTGGCATCATCAGATATTATCGCAAGCCGCATACGATGGAGCAGAATGTGAGCAAAGCTGTTAAGCTCTATTCCGGCGATAGACCGATAGGTCTGTTCGTTGAAAAACTGTCTTACAACCTCGGAAAGCTCAATGCTGTGTTTGATGATATTGCCTATTTGTTCAAGAATGCTGGTATCCCTGACTTTGAAAAGTTGCCTGCGGACGGAACCGTAAGAGCTAAGTTCGCCTCGCTGTTTAGAGATTTCAACGGATACCTTGAAGCTGCTAAAATCCAAGGTTTTAGGTGGGACAAACACACATACTCATTCAAGGACGAGGAAAGCGGTAATTCGATTGAAATTACAATGGAGTTCGATGAAAACGCATTTTTGATTTTGGCACAGCGTTATAAAGAGCTTTCCGCTGCTTCTTCCGATGATCCCGGATCACAAGACATAGATATACCATACGATCTTGTTGGATACCTGACTGAAATTGACACAGGGGTTATCGATGCCGATTATATGAACAGTCGCTTCGATAAGTACCTCAAATTGATTCGACAGGAAGGTTCGTCCGAGGAATCTATTGAGCAGGCAAAGGCGGAACTTCACAAGACTTTTGCTGCCCTAACGCAAGAGGAGCAGAAATACGCAAATATCTTTCTGCACGACATTGAGCGAGGCGATGTCATTGCCGAGGACGGAAAAACGCTTCGTGACTACATCACGGAGTATCAGTTTAGAGCAAAAGATGACCAAATTCACCGTTTTGCGGCCATCTTCGGTCTTGATGAGGATAAACTCAGGAATATGATGGGGCTTAACCTGAATGAAGCGACTATCAATGAGTTTGGCAGGTTTGACGAGCTGAAAAAGAGCGTTGATAAGACCAAAGCAAAAGCGTTCTTTGAAGCATATGAACAAACCAAGTTGATTCCGCCCAAGGTCAATATGAAAACGGATCAGCTTTTGCGGCAGTTCATTCTTACCGGTGGATTTGAGGTTGATATGCCGTAATGAGTGCCATCACCGCTAAAGCAAGCCGAAAAATGAAAAAATATGCGGTCTTAACAAGAGAGCCAAGGTGTTTCCTTGGCTCTTTTGATTTTTCTTGGGAACAGCGTAAGTTTGAAGAAATCGCTGTGCGATCATCGGTAATATGCTCCGATGATACCCTCCCAAGAGTTGAATATGAGGATATAGTGTCAGGGACAGGACGGCTCAACAAAGACATCTACGCCAAGCAAAGTAGCAAATCAGGCATCGCATTTCATCAAGGTGATGTCCTTTACGGAAAACTCCGCCCATACTTGCAAAACTGGCTTTTGCCCACATTTGATGGGCTTGCTGTGGGCGATTTTTGGGTATTGCAGCCTCAAAATGCTGATAGCAGCTTTCTATATCGATTGATTCAGAGCCGGCAATTCGATGAAGTAGCTAATCAATCGACCGGGACGAAAATGCCGAGGGCAGATTGGAAATTGGTGTCCAAAACGGTGTTCTCCATCCCGTCAAACATTAGTGAGCAGGCTGCTATTGGTACATACTTTACGGCACTCGATAGCCTTATCACCCTTCATCAGCGTAAATGTGCATCAATATTCAGTTCTTTTCAGGCTTTTTTCTCGATGATGTTCACCACTTCAACTTTTTCTTGGGAACAGCGTAAGCTCGGTGATATTGGTAAAGCTCGCTCTGGAGTAGGCTTCCCCGATGCCGATCAAGGCGGGATAATCGGTGTACCGTTCTTCAAAGTATCCGATATGAACTTAGACGGCAATGAGAATGAAATGACTGTTGCTAATAACTATGTTACAGCAGAGCAGATTGCTGATCACCGCTGGTCGCCTATTACGGAATTGCCAGCGATTTTCTTTGCAAAGGTTGGAGCTGCTGTGATGCTAAATCGCAAGCGTTTATGCCGTTTTCCCTTCCTTTTGGACAACAACACAATGTCATATTCTCTCAGCCCAACGAAATGGGACGCAGACTTTGCAAAGGCTCTGTTTGGAACGGTTGATTTGACTTCCTTGGTTCAAGTTGGAGCGTTACCGTCTTACAATGCCGGGGATGTTGAATCAATGGAAATATGTCTGCCGAGCCTTTTAGAGCAAGAGCAGATTGGAGCTTTTTTCAAGCAACTCGACAACCTTATCACCCTTCATCAGCGTGAGTGCATTTCTTTTACCGCAAGGCTTATCCTGACCGCAAATAAAAAGCGAACTACTTCTTCTTGGGAACAGCGTAAGTTGGGCGAACTCGTTGATAGAGTAGTTCGCAAGAATACAAACAACGAATCTACGCTACCATTAACAATCTCAGCACAATATGGTTTGGTTGACCAAATCACATACTTTAATAACCGTGTTGCAAGCCGAGATGTGAGCAACTATTACTTGGTGCTGAACGGCGAATTTGCCTACAACAAAAGCACCTCTGATGGCTATCCATTTGGTGCGGTCAAAAGACTTGATTTGTACGAAAAAGGCGTGCTATCAACGCTTTACATCGTTTTTGCTCCCAAGAAAGAGCAACAGATTGATTCGGATTATCTGACTGTTTTCTTCGATACAGATAGGTGGCACAAAGGTGTTGCTGAGAGAGCTGCCGAGGGTGCAAGGAATCACGGGCTTCTCAATATTTCTGCCGAGGATTTCTTTGATATAGACCTTTCTGTACCTAAAGATATTGTAGAGCAAAAGCAAATCGGGGCGTTTATTCGTCAGCTCGACAACCTTATCACCCTTCATCAGCGTAAGCCATTTTTAATGAAATGGAGGACTTCTGATGCTAACAGAAACCAAACGAACAGACTTGTTCTGTGAATATTATGCAAAATGGATTACGGTGTATAAGAAGGGCGCAATCAGAAAGGTGACGATGGATAAGTACCTGATGACGCAGAAATGGCTCGTTAAGCTCGTCCCGAACCTGAGAGTATGTGATATGAACCGGATCGCTTATCAGCAGCTGTTGAACGACTATGCTGAGTTCCACGAGCGCCAAACAACGATGGATTTCCACCACCAGCTCAAGGGCGCTATACTTGACGCCGTTGATGAGGGCTTGATTGAAAGAGATCCTACTCGCAAGGCAATCATCAAGGGGAAGCCACCGGTTGCTAAGAAAATTAAGTATCTCAATCAGTTTGAGCTACATACGCTGCTGATCTCGCTCGACCTGAAGGATAAGGTGAATTGGGACTACTTTATCCTGTTGGTAGCAAAGACGGGGATGCGCTTTTCTGAAGCACTGGCTCTTACCCCGAAAGACTTCGACTTTGCCCATCAAACACTGTCCATAAGCAAGACTTGGGACTACAAGGGAAAGGGAGGCTTTCAGCCTACGAAAAATAAGTCGTCTGTGCGGAAAATTCAAATTGACTGGCAAACCGTCATTCAATTTTCTGAATTGGTAAAGCACCTTCCCGAAGATAAGCCCATCTTTGTCAACTCCACTGTCTACAATTCGACGGTGAACGACATTCTCGGCAGGCATTGCAAAGCCTGTAACATCCCTGTCATCTCTGTCCACGGATTACGGCATACACACGCCTCTTTGCTGTTATTTACGGGCGTTTCCATTGCGAGCGTTGCCCGGCGTCTTGGACATTCGAGTATGACCACTACGCAAAAAACCTATCTGCACATCATTCAGGAACTTGAAAACAAAGACATCGACTTGGTGATGCGCTCTCTTTCGGGTTTGAGCTAAAAGATTAAACCGGCTTGCGCTGATTAAAGGTGATAAAAAAGATGCCATCCGAAAGGGTGGCATCTTGATTTCATCTGTTGTAGAATCCAGCTCAATAATGTCATCACCAGCAAAACTGCAGACAAATGGATAACCTATTTTTGTGACATATCGTATTACCTTCTTTAGTGCACTTCCCGCAGCTTTCTTATAAGAATTATCCCAGAAACTGCTTTGTCGCAGCAAACAAGGCCTTTGCTCGTTGAATATGGAAAGCGCTGATGTTCTTTGCCATATGCACCTCGCTATATTCTACCGAGATTATCTTTGAAGATCACTTGCGTTCGAATACAAAACTGATACGGTCTTGGTATTCAGGCAACTGCTCCAGATAGACATTAAAGCGCCGTTCTACCTCAGCACGCTCCAATGCTGACGCTTCTACCGGGTTTAGGTCGTGCCCACCTTCCTCCATGATATCCACTGCCATTTCATACAGCAGCTTATCCAGAAGCTCTTCGGGGCTATCAATTACAAGGCAGTCCATGTCGCCGACAGTACCACGGCAACTATCGATGCTGATGTAGATATACCCGACCTTACCAGACCATACAATATCGAAGTATGGAGTTGTTTTGATGTACTCGGAGAATACGCTCATGACTCGTTCAATGGCCTCTTTCACGCTGGTGTCATATTCCTTTTTCATGTCGGAGTCCTCCTTAAAATCGAATGGATGGGAGATGCACCTCTCCATACTTATCCGCTTCATGGATAATGCGAGGATAAGCACAGTAGAAGAACAAACCTCCTTGCCTATAATCCGTTCCTGTCCGGAACTCGTTGATTAAATTGTTCTGACATTCCCGGCATTGGTTGTTATGCCAATCGTGCGTTTTCGGGCATATGTACCAGTCCCGTGGATTACCCTTGATTCGGCTGCACTTCGGCGCATAGGGTTGGTTATCACGGAGGAAGGCATCAAACCGCTTCCGCTTGCTCAACAGAATGTTTTGTAGGCCGTCTTCAGTAAAAAGATCTGGCGCAAAACCATCATCAATGAAGAATCGGCGATAGTCGGCATACCCGTCATCGTCTACGATCGCCCACTCCACCTTCACGAGCCATTCGCAACCGTCGTCATCATGGTCTTCGGTGAGCTGCAGAACGACTGCTATATCTGTGGATCGCTGAGGAACAACTGAAGCGAGCGCGCGATTCGGCCACTTCCACACAAACTTGTTCTCATCATCCAGGCTGCTGGAGATATACTCATTCCCAAAGGCGTAGGTCTCATCGAACACCCAAATCGCCTTATAGCCGGCCCTCGTGTAGAACTTATTGCGCAGTTCAAATTCACCGGCAGAAATCGGACTGTGCTGAAACTCAATGACATAGCCGCCCATCAAGATGTCTGCACGATGGCATTCGCCCCTGTGTTCCACGACAATCTCACGAACATTTTCGGGAAAACGCGATTGCCATCCTCGGTGCCATTCAGACATATCGTATTTCCAGTCATCCATACACGAGGTCACATGAGCGAAGTGCCACGAATTGACTTCGCCCTGGCGAGGAATCACCTGGTTGCCGCACACAGGACAGTAATACTCTTGCCCCTTCTCCGCATCGAATGCATGAACGCGGTGATGATCCGCTGTCAAAGCATATTCCAAAGTGATCCCTCCTCACAGAATAATCTAATCGCTGTCTTCTTGGCTGCTCGCGTCTCTCTGGAAGCCATACTCAAAAAAGCACATGTCCAGGATTTTGGCTGCCGGATACTCAATTCGGCTGCCGCAATGTTTCCGGAGCTTTTCAAACTCATCCTCATGGTCAAGATACAGGTTGCCAAGGGTTCGGATGGATTTCGCACTGAATACTTGGGGTGCTGCACCGGTATCAGCAAGAGCCTTTTTGAAATACCGATCATAGGCGGGTACGCAGCCCACAGTACCCAGCAAGATCTTGGTAAGCAAGGTATCCGTTGGGATGCCGGCACCGGACGCCACATAAGCTTCTGTAATGCTCTCGCTAAGTTTCATGATGCGGTCAGCATAATACTCCTGCGAGAGTTTCTCGGGAGAAAGGTCCCAGAGATCATCCCACTCCGGCTGATAAATCAAACGGACAACATCCGCATGGATCTTGTAATCCCTCTGCATGAGGAAAGAGTTTCGAAGCATACCCCAACTGGCCAAATACCAAGCCAAGTGCAGGCAGAGATAGTCGATCGTAGCGTCTATCTGCGGGCGCCTATTCAGCCGAAACGCTTCATGGCAGTACTCCCAAGAGAGATACCGGTGATGTGGATCATCCTTCATACTGTCATAGCACTCGTATCCGGCTTGAATGGCTTCAGCAAGTTTTTTCTGATCCACAACACAATAGGGCGGCTTACTATGGTGCGTGTGGCCCTGTACTTCGCCTTTCCTGAATACGACCCATTGTTCCTCTAAACTAATGGAATCCACGACATATCCCGCACTGATCCAGCTGGAGCAAAAGGATGCAGGGTTTGAGAGATTTGCCCAGGATGGTCTGTTCTTATATGCGTGGTTAGGGATTGGGATGATCTGGTTCAACTCATCGAAAGTAAGCTTAACAGAGTCTCCTCCGTGTTCCTTCAGCCAATTTCCAAGTGGAGCATATTTCTCTCCAATAGCCATATCCGTCACCCATTCAGTTCATGAGGCTTGAACACTCTTTTGTCCAGCGCGAAGATGCGACTGCTCACCTCTCCCACCTGGAGACCGGCCAAGGTCTCGCGGTAGATTTCCATCCGGCTGTCAAGCATATCGATCTGGGAGAGCAGCTCGCTCTCCGCACAGATGGGCTTCACTGCAGCGCCGAATTCTGGCTCTCCGTGATGGGAAAGAATCATGTGCTGCAGCAAAACGGACTTGTCCTCAGGGATACCAAGTTCTGCAGCTACGGCAGCAACTTCCTGTGCACCCATTACGAGATGGCCAAGGAGCTGTCCTTTCACCGAATACTCCGTGACGAGGCCGAGCTGAGAGAAGGTAAACTCGCTCTCTTTGGCGAAGTCATGCAAGAACGTGCCGGCAAGTAGCAGGCTGCGATCGATGATATCCCCGTGAACGCCCGACAGGAAATCAGCCGTTTTCATCATGGTCGCAGTATGCATCAGAAGTCCGGAGACAAAGCCGTGGTGGACGCTTTTAGCAGCCGGGATCGTCTTCAGAGACTCCTTAT
>OHBX01000674.1_pt1 | contig 17106 bp, 15 predicted proteins | sample 1577441 | NCBI WGS metagenome assembly OHBX01 (sample SAMEA3879561, study PRJEB24766) | human gut metagenome | biome: human-associated habitat; feature: feces | place: USA | collected 1985/1987 | reverse complement strand
TAGCATAAGCGTGTGCTTTGCCGTGCAAATGTCCGTAAAAGCACTTCTTTATTCCGTATTTATGCAGCACTTCCAGCATATCATAATTGCAGCTATTGCCGAAAAGCGGCGGATAATGCAAAAACACCACAGGCTCAAGCCCTGCTTTGAGTGCAGACTCGATAGACAACGCCAGTCTGCCCGCCTCTCTTGCCAGAACTTTCTGGTCGGCGGGCTCGCCGTTATCGCTTATCCAGCCTCTCGTTCCGCATATGCCGTAGCCCTCGTAGCTGTAATGATTATTATGCAGGATATTTATGGTATCAAAACCATTTTCCGCAAAGAATTTATCCATTTTGTTCTTGGTGTTCCACCAGTAATCGTGGTTGCCTTTGGAGATTATTTTGCGTCCGTTAAGCTTGTTTATGAACTCGAAATCCTTTTTGGACTGCTCGAAATTCATACCCCAAGAGATATCGCCGGGTATCACCACAGTGTCATCAGGGCGGACTTTGCTCTGCCAGTTGGTTTCAAGCTTTGTTACATAGTCAGACCAGCCGCCGAAGATATCCATAGGCTTATCCGTCCCCAAAGACAGATGCAGGTCGGCAATAGCAAAAAGGCTCACGTTTTTTCCTCCGATCCAAAAACTTCATGTATTATCCCGTCCACTCATGCACATAATACTCTTGCAGCAAAAAGCTGCGGAAGGAGAGATGTAAAAATGGAGAAGGATAGAATTTACGGTATCCACTGCAACGTAGACAACTGTGTTTACAACAGCAACCACTGCGAATGTACCGCAGGCAAGATCGATGTAGGCTGCACCTGCACCGACCCTAACTGCTGTGATGAAACAGAGTGCAAGACATTCAAGGCAAGAGGCTAAGCCTCCCCCCACGGTCAGCGGACATACGCTGTGCACTGACCTCCGCCCGACAACAGTCGGACGGGTACATAAAGACTGCTGCCTTAGATACCCAGTGCTGAGTAGATATAAGCCTTCATATCAGCCTTATCGATGACCTTTGTAAATCTTACGTCCTTGTCTTTCAGTGCTGCAAGTGACGCAGGAACAGGTATCTTTGAAACCTCTGCAAGCTCGTCAACAAGACCGAACTCATCGGCATTCGTGTCCTTGCCGATAGCTGCGAGAACAGAGCCTGAGAACTTATATGGGCTTGCTGTTGATGCGATAACAGTCTTTGTCTTGTCGCCTGTAGCGGCAGCATAGTCTTTGTATACCTTTACTGCAACGGCTGTGTGAGTGTCGCAGGTGTATGAATACTCGTCATAGATCTCCTTGATGCAAGCCTTTGTCTGCTCATCGTCGCAGCAGCCTGCATAGAACTCGTCAGCGATAGCCTTCTTCACTTCGTCTGTTACCTCATATCTGCCTGTCTTAGAAAGGCTGCCGAACCACTCTCTTATCTGAGCGTCGTCAGAGCCGCTGAGGTGATAAAGAAGTCTTTCAAGGTTTGAAGAGATAAGGATATCCATAGAAGGAGAGATAGTTGTGTGGAACGGACGGTTCCTGTCATAAACGCCGGTCTTGATAAAGTCCGTGAGGACGTTGTTAGCGTTTGAGGCACAAATGAGCTTGTTTACAGGAACGCCCATATGCTTTGCATAGTAGCCTGCGAGGATATTACCGAAGTTGCCTGTTGGAACAACGATATTTATCTTATCGCCAAGCTCTATCTCGCCGTCAGCCACCAGCTGAGCGTATGTAGATACATAGTAGATTATCTGCGGTGCAAGTCTGCCCCAGTTTATGGAGTTTGCAGAAGAGAACATCATGCCGTTCTCAGCAAGCTTGTCAGCAGTTTCCTTGCTTGTGAAGATAGTCTTAACGCCTGTCTGAGCGTCGTCGAAGTTGCCCTTGATAGCACAAACGCCGACATTGCCGCCCTCCTGAGTTGTCATCTGCTTTTTCTGCATAGCTGAAACGCCGTCCTCAGGATAGAACACCAGTATCTCTGTGCCCTTGACGTCCTTGAATCCCTCAAGTGCAGCCTTTCCTGTATCCCCTGAAGTTGCAACAAGGATAACGACCTTCTTGTCAACGCCAAGTTTCTTGATAGAAGTTGTGAGCAGGTACGGCAGTATCTGAAGAGCCATATCCTTGAACGCACAAGTTGGACCGTGCCACAGTTCGAGCATATAAGTGCCGTCAAAAAGGTGAGCAAGCTCAGCTATATTGTCGGTATCGAAATTCTTTGTGTTGTAAGCACCCTCTACGCAGTAGCGTATCTCAGCCTCTGTGAAGTCTGTGAGGTACTTTGAGAAAACGAACAACGCTCTCTCGGCATAGCTTTTTTCACCCAGAGCCTTGATATCATCAAGTGTTATCGCAGGTATCTCAGACGGTACGAAAAGACCGCCGTCCTCAGAAATGCCCTGTGCTATCGCCTGTGCAGACGAAACCTTTACTTCGCTGTTTCTTGTACTTTTGTAAAACATAAACAACAACCCTTCTGTTTAAGATGTCCGACAGGTGTCGGCTATTTACAGACCATGGGAGCCCAAGCCGCCGAGATGATACAAAAGCGGGTCGTCGAGGACGCCGTCCCCTGCATACGCCATTTTCTTAATATCCGGCATATAAGCCCCAAGGTCTTTACTTCCTGCTTGCGTCAAAAGCGTTCACATAATATCTTAGCTTTTTAACTCTGCCGTTCTCCAGCTCCACCGCCGCAACATCGAACCGACAGCACACAGGCTCTAAAATCCCCTTACAAAAAGCCTGTGCTGTCTGAACGATACGCCGCTGCTTGACCGGATCGACAGCCTCTTCAGCGGAGGTAAGAGAGCCCTGCTCCCTAGTTTTGACCTCCACGAAGGCTATGATGTCAGCTTTTTCGGCAATAATATCTATTTCACCGCCTATGACGGTAAAATTCCTCTTTAATATCCCATACCCATGTCTGACAAGAAAGCCGCAAACGGCGTCCTCGCCAATGTTCCCGACCTTACGCCGCTGGGCATGGTCACTTTCCGTTTTTCTTTGCATAATACTTTTTAAGAAAGCTCATTCTATGTATCTCGCAAGGTCCGAACTTGTCTATCATCTCATAGTGGAGCTTTGTGCCGTAGCCCTTATGCTTTTCAAACTGATACTCAGGATAAACCTCAGCCATTTGCTCCATATATCTGTCCCTTGCGACCTTTGCAAGTATAGACGCCGCAGCCACTGCCTGACTTTTAGCGTCCCCCTTCACCACCGCTATGGCAGGACACCCAAGCCCCTCAGGGGTCTTGTTCCCGTCGATAAGGCAGACGTCAGGCTTGATATCCATATCCTCCACTGCCCTTTTCATTGAAAGCATTGCGGCGTTAAGTATATTTATCTCCTCTATCTCAGCCACCGTGGCGGTCTGTATAGAAAAGTCAACTGCTTTTTCCATTATCTCGTCAAAAAGCTCTTCACGCTTTTTCGCTGTAAGCTTTTTGCTGTCGTTTATCCCCTCTATGACCGTGTCTTTATCAAAGACCACAGCTGCCGCAAAGACATCTCCTGCCAGCGGCCCTCTGCCTGCCTCGTCACAGCCACACACAATATTATAATCTTTTCTTACCTCGTTGTCAAATTCACTGAGCGTCATATCAATACCCCTTTGGTTTTTCAAGGGTCAGTCTGCCAAGAGTGCCGTTTCTGAACTCGTCCATAACGGTTATGGCTGCCCTTTCGGTATTTATCTCGCCGCCTGACACTAAAAATCCACGCTTTCTGCCTATCCTCTCAAGGAGTTCAAATCCCACAACGCAGCCTATAGCGTCCTCATCAGCAGGCTCTATATCGTCAGTCCTGATACCGTAACGCTTTTCGATAAGCTCAGGATAGTTCTCTTTCAAAAACTCAAGCAGACGGCAGGCGAGATATTCCATATCCATGATATCGTCCTTGACCGCACCTGTGAAAGCGAGCCTTTCGCCCACGAGCTTGTCCTCGAACTTAGGCCACAGCACGCCCGGCATATCAAGCAGTTCAAAGCCCTCGTCAAGCTTTACCCACTGTTTGCCTCTTGTAACTCCGGGTCTGTCCTCAACCTTTGCGAGCCTTGACCCTGCGAGCCTGTTGATAAACGAAGATTTACCAACGTTCGGTATGCCCACTATCATTATCCTGACAGGTCTGCCTGACATACCCTTAGCGTTCCATTTCTCTATATCATCTTTGAGCAGCTCTTTGAGCTTGCCATAGAACTTGCTGACATTTTTGCCGCTGCGGCAGTCTGTAGCAAGAGCAGTTATGCCCTGCTTTGCGTAATAGTCGAGCCACATTGCCGTTACCTCAGGGTCGGCTGAATCAGCCTTGTTGAGCAGCACGAGCCTTGGCTTTGAACCCACGATACGTTTCATCTCAGGGTTTCTGCTTGAAAACGGGATACGAGCGTCAGTTATTTCCACAACTGCGTCCACCAGTTTAAGATTTGACGCCATAATGCGGCGTGTTTTTGCCATATGTCCGGGAAACCACTGAACGTGTGCTACCTCGCTCATATCTTCCTCCTTACTCTACCTTACCAATGCCCTCGTCATTGCCTGCCATGAGCCTGAACATCACTCTGCCGATTATATCCTCCTCAGGCAGGCAGCCTATAACACGGCTGTCTGTTGAATGATTTCGGTTATCGCCCATTACAAAGCAATATCCCTCAGGCACATCATACTCGTAGACATTCTTATCCTTATTATAATACTCTTCGCTGAAATAATTCTCATCAAAGCTGCCGTCAGACTTAACATAAGGTTCGTCAATGACCTTACCGTCCACCCTGACCTCAGCGTTGTCACAGTCTATCTCCACCTTTTGCCCTGACACAGCAATTATCCTTTTGATGATGATAGTGTCAAGCTCCTGAGAATCCGCCACGACGATATCGTTCTGCTTTGGTGTATAAAGCAGGTGAGATATCACAAGTCTGTCCCCCTCATAAAGGGTATCCTGCATAGACTGACCTTCCACATTAGCTATCCTGAACACGAAGGTGAAGAAAAACACCACCACGAACACTGACAGCACCACAGTTTCCGCAAAGTCGAACAGGGTATCCACCGACTTACTTCCGGTCTTTCTCATTGCACTTTACCGATACTCTCGAACGGGAACAGTCTGAAAACTGCCTTGCCAAGCACATCGTCAGGGTCGATAAAGCCGATCCTTCTGCTGTCTGTGGAATTATTTCTATTATCGCCCATGACAAATATCTTGTCCTCTGGCACGTCATATTCATAAACATTTTCTTCCACTTCATAATCATTATCAAAGAGGTTCGTATTATACATAGCCTCCTTGATATGCTCATTAGAAATGACCTTGCCGTTGACGGTGACGGTATTATTATTATAATCCACCACGACCTTATCGCCGGCAGTACCGATAACACGCTTGATGATAGTTTTATTAAGAGCCTCACTGTTTATGACGACGATATCGCCTTTTTGTGGGGTATAATTGATATGCGAGATAATAAGCCTGTCACCGTTTTGAAGAGTTTCACGCATAGACGGGCCTTGCACGAGAACGATCCTGAAGAAGAAAGTAAATATCAATATCACTATAAACATAGCGAAAACGAAGGACTCAGCCCATTCAAAGATCTCGTCCTTAACGTTGACCGGCTGTTTATCCTGAAGGTCATCAGGGGCAGCCTGTTTAGCTTTTTCCATATCCTCGTCAGTGACATCGCCGAATTTTCTATTATCGTCCATAAAAGCCTCTATCCTTTATCCAAGACGACGAAAGCCGTCAAATACTCATATAGATTTATTATAGCAAATTTTAAAACAAATTACAAGGGGGTGAGTGAAATTTCTTTGAGATAGGGGGAGTTTAAGTGAGGAGTGTTCGCCCGTGCTCAGAACTTGTACAAATTCAGAACTGTAGGGGACGACGCCCTCGGCGTCCCGATATTTCTTGTCCCACCGAATTATCGGAAGATATCACAACAATGTCACCCGAAAATAATTTGGCATCAATGATACATTAATTAAAGCGTTATTCCTCCGAACGGGACGTCTATTTCTGTGAAACAGAAATTGTGTCGCTACCATACAGGTGCGGTGGGATAGTTATTACATCTACCGAACAATGTAATAATCAGGGTTTGCTACTTCGACGGGCGAACAGTGTTCGCCCCTACACATACATTGTGCAGATATAGCAAGTACAGCAAGGACACCCCTACAAGTTCTTCGACAGATCAAAATTCATCGCATAGTCCTCATACCACGACAGATCGCAGCTTGGTCTGTCCTTGGGCTTTGCCGCAGCCTTTCCCTTTGAATCCTTGTCTAACCAGTTGGAGATTATGCGGTATGGGTCAGTGCAACGCTTGCCCTTGGCAAACAGCCATTCAGATAATTTCGATATGTAGCTGTCTAAAGACAGACCGACAGACATACACCTGTCCTCAAGCTCGTAATATTGCCCGGATGTGAGCATTACATTTTTGTGCGTGCCGAAAGACTGGACGACAGACTTTGCCGCCTCTGTGTCTTTCTCTCTATCTATATCTTTCTCTTTATCTTTGTCTGTGTCTTTGTCTTTATCTATATCTTTCTCTTTATCTTTATCTTTGTCTATCTCTTTATCTTTATCAGCTTTTTTTGCTTTTTCTAAAAACCTTTTGGTTTCTGAAAAAGCTTTTGGTTTTTCTGAAATATCATTTTTACCTTGTGGTTTTTCTTCTGCTTTATCTGTTGGTGTATCTGTCTGCTCAGGTTCTGACTGCTCAACTTTTTCATCTGCATTCTCAGACTCATCAGACTTTTTAGGTCTGCCACCCTTTTTACCGCACTCGCTCCTCTGAGCACACATCTCTTCCCATGCAATGCCGTCACGCTCGATAGCCGCCCTCATCATTAGAAACGCTATCTTTGCTCCGCCCGACAGCTTTGGAGTTTCTCCCCTCTTTGCATACGCAAACAGTGCCATGACAAGCTCGCCTATCTCTTCGCTGCTGTCAAGTGCCTGAAAAATGTCCTCCCAGTCTTTGTAAAGCATGAACGCTTTGTTGTCTGTGTGAAAATCTTTTGCCATTTTTATTGTCCTTTCTCTGTGAAGTAGGGGCACTTATCCCCCTCTACTTATCCCGAAAAAGACCACTTTTGTTGCATAAAAAATGCAACAATTAATAAAATGTTGCCAAATTAAAATATAAATCATTTGTTTGCATAAATCGAATACCGATATTTTGTGCAATGTGACGGTGAAATGTCATGTGATTTTGCGGCAAGACAAACTATCCCAAATAATCTGTAGGGGCGAACAGCGTTCGCCCGTCGAAGAAATAAACCACGGTTACAACATTTTTATATAGAAACAAAAATTATCCCACCGCACCTGTAGGGGACGGCGTCCTCGACGTCCCGCTCGGAGAGGTATTGCCGTGATTGTCATGACCTTGATGTTGGATTATTCTGGGGTGCTTTGTTTTGATATTCTCCAATAATTCTGTGGGCGAGAAATATCGGGCTGTCGAGGACGCCAGCCCCTACAAGTGTGATAGGATAGTTTTTACGTTTGCCGAACAGCGTAATAATCGGGGCTTGTTACTTCGACGGACGAACGCTGTTCGCCCTACCGTATATCGTGCGAACAACTCAGTCGTGGAGATAAAAAAAAGAGCCGACCAAAGCCGACTCGTTTTTATAGAAAGAATTATCTGATAGATTCCTTGACCTTAGCTGCCTTACCAACTCTGTCACGGAGATAATAGAGCTTAGCACGGCGAACCTTACCGCTGCGAACTACCTCTACCTTCTCAACTACCGGTGAGTGTACAGGGAAAACTCTCTCGATGCCACAGCCGTGAGCAACTCTACGAACTGTGAAAGTCTCGTGGATACCACCGTGTTTCTTTGAGATAACAGTGCCCTCGAATACCTGGATTCTTGACTTGTCACCCTCTGTGATTCTAACGTGTACCTTTACTGTATCACCAACGTTGATAACAGGTGCCTCGGATTTAAGGCTTGGATCAGAAATAAGCTTTAAAGCGTCCACTTTAAATTCCTCCTTAATATTTTCAGACATTCATACGCTTTATGGCAGCTATCGCTGCAAAGCCAGAGGACTGTCCGCTTTAATGTCGTGCCTTCCCTTTTGAAAGGCGTGGCATTAACTCTCGTCGGAAGAACCGACGGTAATTCAAATGCTTAAATATTATACCACATCTCTTGCTCTTTTGCAAGGATATTTATATAAAATTTTCGCCGTTCTCCATGAGTATTTTTGTGCGTTCTGTATATATCTCGTTTATCTCTATGCCGTAACGCTCGCAAAATGTGTCTATGACCAAGTTGAGATTGAGATTGAACGAACTTCCGCAGGGCAGCCTGAGAGCTATCTCAAAGCTGTCCTCATTCTCTTTGGTATAAAGCACGGTGATATGCGGCTTTATGTCCACAAGCTTGACGGTCTTTTTCTTCGTCAGCTTTTCTATCTCTATCTTGTCCGGTGCCATGAACTCGCCGAAAAGCTTTGCCGCCTCATGAACGTCCTTGTCCGTTTTGAGCCTTGCCACATACTCTGCCGCAGTGATGTCGGTGTGCTTGTGCTCAGGCTTTGAAACGCTCACTATCTCAAGTCCCACAGGCGTTTGTGCGTTCATTCGCTCAAGCACCTCGCTGTATGGGATATCCTCAGTGAGTGCAAAATCCATTATCTCCACCCTGCTGTCAGTGCCCAAAGGCAACGCCAGTGGGAACATTATGTACACATGAGGGTTGAATCCCTGAGTGTGCCATATAGGCAGATGTGCCCTTTTGAACACTCTCTGAAAGGCTCTCATAAGGTCAAGATGTGAAATGTATTTCGCCCTGCCTGTTTTGGAAAATACCGCCCTGTATTCAAATCTCTCCACACGGAGATTTACATTCTTCGGCTCAGCGTTTGCCACAGTAAACACCTCCGTATTCGCATTTTATTCCGCAGCCTGAACAGCCCTCTTTGCAGTTTCTTGTAGTCACTGCCTGATGTGCTTTCTTGTTCTCACGAACGAAAAACTCGTGGCTCACAAGATAATCAAGGTGCGACCACGGTGCGATCTCGTCATAGGAACGTCTGCGATGTGCGTAAAAGTTTGTGTCAATACCACATTCTTCAAATGCCTCCTGCCACTTGTCAGCCTTGAAATGCTCGTTCCAGCCGTCAAGATAGCAGCCCTTTTTCCATGCGGTGTATATCGCCTTGCCAAGACGTCTGTCGCCCCTTGCAAGCACTGCCTCCAGTATAGATGTGTATGACTGGTGGGTGCTAAGGCGTATCTTGCGGCTTGTTAGGCTCTTGAAAAGGTGCTCTTGTTTCACCTTTATCTCCTCAGGGGTAGCCTGCGGTTCAAACTCGAAAGGCGTGAAAGGCTTTGGCACAAATGTGGCTGTGGACACTGATATCTGCACGCTCTTGCCACGCTTTTCCTTTGGAGTTTCGTAATAAAGGTCAAGCACCTTTTGTGCAAGCTTTGCGATGCCCTCAACGTCCTCAAGAGTTTCCTCCGGCAGACCGAGCATGAAATACAGTTTTACAGTGCTGTAGCCGCCCTCGAAAGCCGTTCGGCAGGTACGCATTATCTCCTCTTCGGTTATGTTTTTGTTTATGACGTCACGCAGACGCTGAGTGCCTGCCTCAGGAGCAAAGGTCAGACCGCTTTTTCTTACAGACTTTATCTTCTCAAGCAGCTCTTCGCTGAAATTGTCTATTCTCAGTGACGGCAGCGACAAGTTTATCTGCTCTCCGTCAGTGTATTCCACAAGATTTTCCAAAAGCTTGTTTATCTCAGTGTAATCGCTGGTAGACAAAGACGACAAGGACACTTCCTCATAGCCTGTCTGCTCACAAAGGGACTTAGTTTCGTTCTTTATAGTGTCGATACTTTTCTCTCTGAACGGTCGGTAGATAAAGCCTGCCTGACAGAATCGACAACCTCTTATGCACCCTCTGAGCACCTCAACCACCGCTCTGTCATGGACTATCTGAGTAAACGGCACAACAAATCCCTCAGGGTAATATACCTTGTCAAAGTCCTTGATAACACGCTTTTTCACTCTGGCAGGTGCCTCAGGAACGTTTGGCGTGATAGACTTCACAGTGCCGTCCTCGTTGTAATCAACGTCATAGAATGACGGAACATAAACGCCCTCAAGCTTAGCTGCCTCTCTGAGAAACTCCTGCTTTGTAGGCTTTAATGGTTTCATTCTCTCATAAAGCTCAAGAAGTTCCACGTTGACCTCTTCGCCCTCGCCCAGTATGAACAGGTCGAAAAAGTCAGCCATAGGCTCAGGATTGCAGGCACACGGACCGCCTGCGATAACAAGTGGCGTAAGCTCAGTTCTGTCCTTTGCGAGCACAGGCACACCTGCAAGGTCGAGCATTTCCAATACATTATTATAAGAAAGCTCATACATGAGCGTAAAGCCGATGAAGTCGAAATCCTTTATAGGGTCAAGGCTCTCCAGTGCGTAAAGAGGGATATCGTTCTCACGCATAAGCTTGTTGTAGTCCTCTTCAGGCATGAAAACACGCTCACACCACCAGTTCTCACGGGCGTTTTTCAGACCGTAAAGTATCTTCATGCCAAGGTGTGACATACCGACCTCATAAGTATCAGGAAAGCAGAAAGCGAACCGCACGTCCACCTTATCCTTATCCTTCACCACGCTGCCCACCTCGCCGCCTATATACCTAGACGGACGCTGCACTTTAAGCAGCAGCTTTTCTATTTTCTTTTTCAGTTCTTCCAAAGTTTTATCCTCCGATATCGAATGTACATAACAAGCATTCAAGCACTAAACGGGCGAACACTGTTCGCCCCTACAGATACATAAGCATTTCATATTATTATACCAAAAATTTATTACAAAAGCAATAAGCAAAGTGTTAATATATGACTTCCGAGAGGACGATAAAGCAGAAAGTTGCGGCAAAAGAAACGCTCACAGTGCCGTGGAGGATCATATAAATCATTGCCGCAGCTGAGAGTAGGATAAACAGAGCCCTGAAAAGTTCGCAGACCTTGCCGTCCGCAAGCAGGGCGAGTATCCTGCCGCCGTCAAAATAGCGAAAGGGCAAGAGATTGAGCGTACCCAGCAGCAGATTCACCTGACAGAAAAAGCCGCCGCCATTCGCCATATATGACAGCAGGCAGAGCATAAAGTTCACGGCAGGCCCTGCGAAAAGCACAGCAAGCTCGTGGTATTTAGACAGCTGTTTATCATCAGGGGAAATGCGGATACCGCCGCCATAGACGACGATCTCCTGCGGAGAACTGCCGAAAGCGGTCATAAGCAAGAGGTGACCAAGTTCATGGAGAGCACAGCACATAAGCGTAACAAAGAGCATATCCGCCTGCGTACCTGAGCAGACAGACACAAGTGCGACGACGAAAAAGAAACTGAACGACACGCCGTAGGTGGTATTTTTTATCTTTATTTTAAACAAGTTCATCACCGAGATATTTATATTCGGTATTTGCTAAAATAATGTTTCAAGCGAGGAATGAGGAGTGAGGAATGAGGAATGAAGGTATCGCCTGCGGCGATTTATTTTTTTTGCCGCAAAATCGCTACGCTCTTTGCCGGTGCTTTTATGATAATAGAAAAAGCGGTGTGAGTTTTATTTCTCGACACCGCTTTGATTATTTTTTTGTTTGGTAGTTTCATTTCCGCACCCCTCTGCACCATATAGCAGAATAAACTCGGTGCATACATTTACTTTGTGCTGAAGAGCCGCAAGGTGTAGCTATGCCAATTCCTCACTCCTCACTTGTTACAGCTACAGCATCTTCCTCAAATACTGTCCCGTATAAGACCTGTCGCAAGCCGCAATTTCCTCAGGCGTGCCCGTGCAAACGATAGTTCCGCCGCCGTCACCGCCCTCAGGGCCTAAGTCTATGATATGGTCTGCGGTCTTTATGACGTCAAGATTGTGCTCAATAACAAGCACCGTGTTTCCGCCGTCTGCAAGCTTTTGCAAGACCTCGATAAGCTTGTGTACGTCCGCCGTGTGAAGTCCTGTGGTAGGCTCGTCAAGAATGTATATCGTCCTGCCTGTGGCTCTCTTTGAAAGCTCTGTGGCAAGCTTTACTCGCTGTGCCTCGCCGCCTGAAAGGGTTGTGGCTGCCTGTCCTATCTTCACATAGCCAAGACCAACTTCATACAGGGTCTCAAGCTTGCGGCTTATCTTTGGTATGGCACTAAAGAACTCAACGCCCTCCTCTACCGTCATTTCAAGCACGTCATAAATGTTCTTGCCCTTGTATCTTACCTCCAGCGTTTCACGGTTGTATCTCATTCCTCCGCATACCTCGCACGGTACATACACGTCCGGAAGGAAGTGCATTTCTATCTTGATTATTCCGTCGCCCTCGCAAGCCTCACATCTTCCGCCCTTGACATTAAAGGAAAACCGTCCTGCACCGTAGCCCTTCATCTTTGCGTCAGCAGTCTGTGCGAAAAGCTCTCTGATATCCGTGAACACCCCTGTGTATGTGGCAGGGTTAGACCTTGGCGTTCTGCCAATAGGCGACTGGTCGATATCAATGACCTTGTCGAGGTGCTCAATGCCCTGCATTTCCTTGAACGCTCCCGAACGTATCTTCGCACGGTTGAGCCTGCCTGCAAGTTCCTTGTAGATTATCTCGTTCACAAGCGATGATTTGCCCGAACCTGACACGCCTGTGACGCAGGTGAAAGTGCCAAGAGGTATCTCAACATCTATGTTTTTCAGATTGTTCTGTGTCGCACCGATGACTTTCAAAAACTTGCCGTTGCCCTGTCTGCGTGTTTCAGGAACAGGTATCTTTTTCGCTCCGCTGAGATACTGTCCAGTAATGGAACGCTCGCACTTCATGATATCGTCCACCGTACCTGCACACACTATCTCTCCACCGTGTATGCCTGCACCGGGGCCAACGTCCACCACGAAATCTGCCGCACGCATGGTGTCCTCGTCATGCTCGACCACTATAAGAGTGTTGCCTAGGTCACGAAGTCTTTTCAGCGTTGCGATAAGCTTGTCATTGTCACGCTGGTGCAGACCGATAGACGGCTCGTCAAGGATATACAGCACGCCCACCAGTGAAGAGCCTATCTGCGTCGCAAGCCTTATACGCTGGCTCTCGCCGCCTGAGAGTGTGCCTGCGGAACGTGACAGCGTGAGATATTCCAGTCCCACGCTTTTGAGAAAGCCAAGACGTGACTTTATCTCTTTTATTATCTGCTCGCCGATAAGCTTGTCACGGTCGCTTATCTCAAGGTTTTCAAAAAACTCCAGTGCCTTTGCCACCGACTTATGACAAAGCTCTGCGATATTTATCCCCCCCACCGTAACGCTCAGGCTCTCTTTTTTCAGCCTTTCACCGTGGCAGGACGGACACTTCTCATCGCTCATATAAGCCTCGATATCAGCCTTTGCCCAATCGCTGTTGGATTCCTTGTAACGTCTTTCAAGGTTCGGTATAACACCCTCAAAGTCCGCCTGATAGTCAGCCTTATAGAACTTGTTGCCACGCTTGAGGTGAAGTTTCTGACCCTGCGTGCCGTAAAGGAAAATGTCTACAGCGTCCTTGTCGAGGTTTTTCACAGGCTCGTCAAGGGAAATGCCGTAGGTCTCGGAAATGGCGTTGAAATACATCATGGCGATAGAGCCTTCTTCAAGGGTGTTCCAGCCGCTTGCCTTTATTGCACCCTGCCTTATGGAAAGGTCTTTATTTGGGATAATAAGCTCAGGGTCTATCTTCTTGAACACCCCAAGACCGGTACACTTTTCGCAAGCACCAAAAGGATTGTTGAACGAGAACATTCTCGGTGTCAGCTCGTCGATAGAAACACCATGCTCAGGGCAGGCATAATTCTGAGAGAAAAGCATTTCCTCTCCGCCGATAACGTCAACGCCCACAAGTCCGCCTGTAAGCGAAGAAACAGTTTCGATACTGTCAGTCAGTCGGGACTTTATGCCCTCCTTGATAACAAGTCTGTCCACCACTATCTCGATAGTGTGCTTTTTATTTTTTTCTATTTTTATCTCTTCCGAAAGGTCATAGGTTATGCCGTCTATACGCACTCTCACATAGCCCGACTTTCTTGCACGGTCAAGCTCTTTAGTGTGCTCGCCCTTACGTCCTCTGACGATAGGAGCTAAAAGCTGTATCTTAGTGCCCTCTTCAAGCTCCATTATCTTATCCACTATCTGGTCAACAGTTTGCTGACGTATCTCTCTTCCGCAGACAGGACAGTGCGGCACGCCTATACGGGCGTAAAGCAGTCTGAGATAGTCGTATATCTCCGTGACAGTACCCACAGTTGAACGTGGGTTTTTGGATGTAGTCTTTTGGTCTATGGATATAGCAGGTGAAAGCCCCTCTATGCTGTCAACATCAGGCTTATCCATTTGACCCAAAAACATTCTCGCATAAGAGGACAGCGACTCAACATAACGTCTTTGTCCGTCGGCATATATGGTATCGAATGCAAGAGAAGATTTACCCGAACCCGAAAGACCTGTCATAACAACAAGCTTATCTCTCGGTATGGTAACATCAACATTTTTGAGATTATGCTCCCTTGCACCTTTTATAACTATCTCGTTAATTGGCATTGGTATTCTTTACTCTCCTTTTTGTATTTCCTGTCTTATCTTTTTATACTCTTTGTTTTCAATATCGTATATTTCAGTGTAAGGCAGACCGTTTTCATATATCCACAGCTTTATGAGTTTTGGGGTGACCTCAAAGACCACCTCATTTTTTAACTCTGAATAGGCTTTATATGAGCCTTCAAAATGCTTTTTGTAAAGGCGGCGGAATTTCTCATTTTCCAAAGGTCTGCCGATTTCTTCAGCCGTACCCTCAACAGAAATGTTCTCACAGCACAGAGCGGCATTTTTATTCATTATAAGCTGTCTGTATTTCACGAAAGTGCGGTCAGTCTGAAAACAGAACTTATTGTCATATATAACTACGCTCATTGAACGTGCAGATATCCTGCTGCCGTCGCCTGTGGCAAGCACCATTATCCTGCTTTCGCCCAATCTGTCAAAAAGCTCACGGAGCTTAACTTCAAATATTTCTGTCATTTCTTCTCACCCTTTAACTCCGCAATTTTATCACGCAAGAATGCGGCGTGCTCAAATTCAAGCAGCTTTGCCGCCTCTTTCATTTCCTTGGTGAGCTTTTCTATGAGCTTTGCAGTTTCCTGCTTTGAAAGCTTTGTTTTCTGCCTTGCCTCGTATTCCACCTCTTCTTTGGTGGATATCTCTATTACATCTCTTATATCCTTGACGATAGTTTTCGGAACTATGCCGTGCTCTTCGTTGAACTTCATCTGTATTGCACGACGGCGTTCTGTTTCGGTGATAGCCTTTTCCATTGAGCGTGTCACCGTGTCGGCATACATTATTACCTTGCCCTCAGCGTTTCGTGCGGCTCTGCCTATGGTCTGTATAAGTGCACTTTCAGAACGCAGAAAGCCCTCTTTATCGGCGTCAAGAATCGCCACGAGAGTTACCTCAGGCAGGTCAAGACCCTCACGCAAAAGGTTGATACCAACGAGCACGTCAAACTCGCCCAGTCGCAGGTCACGGATTATCTCCATACGCTCGATAGTGTCGATATCGTGGTGCATATATCTCACCTTTACGTCAAAGCTCTTGAGATAATTTGTGAGATCCTCAGCCATTTTCTTTGTGAGCGTTGTGACCAGCACACGCTGATTTTTAGCGGTACGCATATTTATCTCGCTGAGCAAGTCCTCTATCTGACCCTCAGTCGGCTTTACGATTATCTCAGGGTCAAGCAGACCTGTCGGTCTTATGACCTGCTCCACTATCTGCTGCGACCTTTCCTGCTCGATAGGTCCTGGGGTAGCGGACACGAACACCGCCTGATTGATATGAGAATAGAACTCATCAAAGGTCAGCGGTCTGTTATCCAAAGCCGACGGCAGTCTGAAACCGTAGTCAACAAGGGTCTGTTTTCTCGCTCTGTCGCCTGCATACATACCTCTCACCTGCGGCAGAGAAACGTGTGATTCGTCCACGAAAAGCACAAAGTCCTCAGGCAAAAAGTCAAGGAGAGTGAACGGCGTAGAGCCGGCAGGACGTCTTGCAAGCACACGGGAATAGTTCTCGATACCGCTGCAAAAGCCTATCTCCTCCAGCATTTCGATATCGTAGTTAGTACGCTGAGCGATACGCTGAGCCTCGATAAGCATATCGTTATCCTTAAAATACTTTATCCTCTCGTCAAGCTCCTGCTTTATCTCCTCGATAGCGTCATGCATTTTATCACGGCTGACGATATAATGTGACGCAGGGAAAATAGCGGCGTGAGCAAGGGAGCAAAGCACCTCACCGGTCACCACGTTTATTTCAGTGATACGGTCTATCTCGTCGCCGAAGAACTCCACTCTGATAGCTGTATCAGTAGAATTTGCAGGGAATATCTCCACCACATCTCCCCTGACCCTGAACTTATTTCTCACGAAATTTATATCGTTACGCTCATACTGGATACCCACAAGGTCGGCGATAAGTCTGTCACGGGATTTCTCCATACCACGGCGGATAGACACGACCATGGACTTATATTCCTCGGGGTCGCCGAGGGAATAGATACAAGAAACGCTGGCGACGATGATAACGTCACGGCGTTCGGCGATAGCGGAGGTAGCGGAATGTCTGAGCTTGTCTATCTCGTCATTAACGGAGCTGTCCTTTTCGATATAGACGTCCTTACTAGGCACATACGCCTCAGGCTGATAGTAGTCATAATAGCTGACGAAATACTCCACGGCGTTATTAGGGAAAAACTCCTTGAACTCAGAGCAAAGCTGAGCGGCGAGAATTTTATTGTGGGCGAGCACGAGTGTCGGGCGATTTATCCTAGCGATAACGTTCGCCATAGTAAAAGTTTTGCCCGAACCGGTAACGCCCATAAGCGTTTGTTCTCTCATACCGCTTTCGATACCCTTTACCAAAGCGTCCACCGCCTCAGGCTGGTCGCCCGATAGCTTATAATCTGAAACAAGCTGAAATTTATCCATAAACGCCTCCATTAATCGAACAGTTGTTTTACTTATTATATTACATTTATTTTTAATTGTAAAGGCTTTTTTATCAATATTTTT
>OHBX01000634.1_pt1 | contig 17892 bp, 17 predicted proteins | sample 1577441 | NCBI WGS metagenome assembly OHBX01 (sample SAMEA3879561, study PRJEB24766) | human gut metagenome | biome: human-associated habitat; feature: feces | place: USA | collected 1985/1987 | reverse complement strand
TATCCGACGCCAGCGCGTTATAAAAGGTCTGCACGGTGTGGGGCAGGAGATTTTCCATCCTGACTGCCCCCAGTACGGGCTTGATATGTACCCGAATGTCGCTCTCGTAAATCTGCCGTGTGCGCGGCTTGCAGGCACTCAGGTAGTTTTCCACCCAGATGTCCAGCCACTCTCCCAGCGTCATCCGGCACGGCTCCTGATATGTACCGCTGTTGACCTCCACGGCCAGCGCTTGCAGCTTTTCCCGCACCTCTTTTTGCGTCTTGCCGGTAACAGAACGCTGCTTCTGCCGACCGGTTCCGGCATCGTAGCCCGTGGTGATGCGTGCCTCCCAATAGGTATAATCCTGCCCGTTCCGTGTGACGGTCTTCTTCCGAATCGTGCCGCTGCCGTGGGCAGCTCTTTTGTTGTTTGCCATATTTCCCCTCCAAAGTCTTGTGTTTGGTAAGGGTGGGGTATGTCCCCCACCCCGTCAGCTTGCGAGCTGCAGGTACTCGACCAGCGCATCGCGAGGGATTCGGATACTTCTCCCAATCCGGACGCTCCGGAGCTGTCCAGAGCGGACGAGCTCGTAGGTCACGCTGCGGCCAACCCGCAGCACCTGTCCGGCCTCCAGTACGGTCAGTGCCAAGGGAAGGTTATCGAAGTTGGTGATGGTACTGTAGCTTGTGCTGTTGTCGTTGTGATTCATGATATCCTCCTTACGCGCATTTTTGCGACTTTTCTTCTATTTTCACGTTCCGACCACGACCGGTCATCTCTGCACCGTACTGTGCCAGCAGCGGCGCAAAGCGCCCACTTTTTCGCAGCTTTTTCCAGCTCTCCGTACCGATTTCTGCGTCGCGCAGGATACTGTCCAGCGGTGTCGGCGCCCTATCCCAGCCGCCCAGCCACGCCGCGAAGCGAGCGTAGACGGTGGACTGACCGGCATATGTTTTCGCGTTGGCCTGCGCCTGAACAATGCAGCTTGGCGTCAGATTTTCATGTACCGACATAGCACCGCGAAAGCGTTTGCCAAGCCGGTCATACAACGCTCGCGGTGGGGCGAACAGGAACACGTGGACAGCCTCATCGCAGACCGCATTTCGCAGCTGACAGCGGTAGATCTCCTGCTCCAACCGCGCCGCCAAGTGACATACTTCATACGCCATCGTCAGCGGCAGCTGCACGTGGAGATCAGGTCGCTGCTGCACATTCAGCGGCGACCACTGGACCATCTGCTCCTGAACCTGCTCCCGAATCCCAGAGCGCCCCCAATACACAAAGGCGCGTTCCAGATATGTCTGAGGGGACAAACGCGGATAGCCCAGCAGCATCACCAACGAGGCGGTGTTAAATTCATTTGAGCCGTTGGTGCCGCCGAAATACGGACACGTTTCCCCATCCAGCAGCAGGCGGCTCAACGCCTGCGGGTCAAGGAGCTTCGGAATTTCCGCGGCCAGGTCTTTGTAGGTGGTCAGGAACATTTTACCCTCGTAGCGTCGCAGGATGTCCTCCGTCAGGGCACAGAAGCCAGGCAGCTTCCAGCTCTTCCGCATGGCCAGCCGGGACACATTCATGTCGGCGGTGGTGTACACATGCAGGCAAAGCTTCTCCATATGGCGGGGCTTGGATTGCGGCAGCATCTCTGCATCCAAATACTGGTAATCACCGTCCACTTGGGCGGTGGCGTCAAACACCAGCGTCAAGCTATCACCGAAGCTGATTTGCGGCTCGTCCGCGCCGAGAATCGTGAACGCCCCCAGCTTCGTGAACAGACACTCGCCGCGATATAGGCGGTCGATAACCTCGACGGCCTCCGACAGTGCCGGTGTCCGGAAGGCTCTGCCTGATCCGTTCAGGTAGTCCCGGAACTGGCCGAAGCGTTCTTTTTCCGCATTATCCGCATCCATCAGGCTGCAACGGCCATAGGGGATGTCGGCCTTGGCTTTGGTCGTCTCGTCTAACTCGATGCAGGTGTGTTCCCGCAGCAGTGAGAACGGGCGCCGCAAAAGTGTTGTTGTCCATCGTTGCTTCTCAAACACCCGGCGATCCTTCAGGTCGCGTTGGGTGATCAGCCGCTCCAGCTGGCTGGAGGCCGCGTCCAATGTGGTCTGCGTCAGTCGGTAGATGGGCGCAAACTCAAATTTCTCATCAAAGATGAGAATGCGCGGGTGGGCATTCTCGACCTGTTGGAGAAGGCCATCCAGCGCATTGCCCTTCCGCAGCAGGTCAAACCGTGCCTGGGAGACACCCAGCACGAACGCCTGACCTGCCAACTGCCCGAAACGCAGCACATCGCACGAGGCGGCATAAGGGCAATTATCCTTCCGGCACTGGTCAAAGGATGTGACTTGTTTGTTCTTGCAGAAACCGGCTTTCTGGCTGGCAGCTGTCCACCCCTGCAAGGGGACGACCAGCGTTTCCGGCGCATTCGGAAAGAAGGCAGCAATAGTGTCACGGATACCGTTCAGTGACTCGATTTTTTGCAGCACCAGCAACACGCTGAACACATCGGCCAGCGGGTCATTGTTCAAGCGCAGCTCACAGTCCGCCAGCAGGAACGCCGAAATCCACGTTGATTTTCCTGAACCAGCCCGTGCCGGGCACACAAGCGGCTTGCGGTCAGCGATACCTTTAAGAACACTCTTCGTGATCTTCCGCCAGTAGTCGAAGTCGACAGACGCGCCGCGCTGACGGCACAGCTCTTCAATGTAGTACGCGACCCGATCAGCGACGAAGGCGGTCTGCGCGGCAGTAAGTCCGTTGAAGGGCTCTGGCAGTTCTGTCTGCCTGCGGCGCAGAGGTGCATGCTGCAGCGACTGCGGCAGCTGCTCGGTCACAGCCAAATCGGTGTAAGGATTTGTAGCATCATTTCCCGCAAGGGGTGCTATCCCGTTCGCCGTGGTTTGCGTCGTTTCCATTTTAGCCGCATCATGCGCGTATTCCTCGTTTTTCATTGCTATTCACCGCCTTTCCCGCGTAAATCGTTCGTGTTTTTCTCATTGTCTCTGGCAAGTGCTCCGGCAATCGGCTTTGCCGGGGGCGGGGCGTTTTGCCCCGCCTTTTGCCCGGTTTCCTGCAGTAATCTGGCCGGTATCGCCACCACATAGGTACTGTCCCGGGTGCCGTTTGCCAGCAGGTCGTAGCGGTAACGATACCCTGCGGCGGGCCCCTTGATGACACCTGCTGTTCCCAGAACTTTCTGCAGCTCGAGTTCCCACCTCGGCTTTTGGAGAAACGCGGCATCAATGGTGTTGTCAGCCCTGACCGCTTTGGCATACCATGCTGCCCAAACCGATTCTTCCATGACCAGATATTCCTCCCCGCCGATACAGCGCCACGCAGCCGCAATCTTACCGCGCCGGGGGCGGACATAAGGCTGCTCCAGTGGGGCTATCAGCTCCGCACGCTCCGTGGCAAACTTCCGTAAGACTTCAAGGTACACGCCCGCGTCCTCAGCCCGTCGGGGTGCCGTCGAAGGAGGTAGCGGAGCTGGGTCGAAGATGTCCTGCAGGCGCTGCCGGTAGGTGTCTGTCTTGTCCGGAGGCAGCCACTGGCGGTCACCGGTCAGAGCCACGAAGTCCAGCAGCACCTGATAGGCCACCGCCCGGCAAAGAGCTTTTGGCTCGTAGGCAAAGGTGTGGAAGCGACCACCCGGGTTTCCAAGCTGAACATGAGCACGGCGGATAACATCCTGCGCCCAGTCATCCCTGCTTGTTCCCCACCACCAGCCCAACAACCACGCTGCCCGCGGTGCTTTGGCGATGATATTCTCAAGGAGATCATCATCCCAGGCCGAGACGGTATAAGTCGGAACGCTCGCCGCGCCCCAGCCGTTGGCAGACAGGACGCCGTTCACGAACACCACCCCGACCTGGGACAGGTCACCGCTGAGCTTGCCCCAGGTGGTATCCCGGCCGTGCAGAATCAGCAGCACAGTGTTCTCAGGCGGGAGCGGAAGCCAGATGGAGTTCAACTTGTCCACCCGGATCTTTACCCGCGAAATGTCCACCAAGCTGACAGCATCGTTCAGGTCGACTACCCGCTCCCGCCGAATTGAAAAGCGCTTGTCATCCCACTGTTTCCGCGGTAAAATATGTTTGAACAGACGCCTCATCGTTGGCTCCAGCTGCGGAGGCCCACGGAAGGCCACGCAGGGCCGCAAAGATGGCTCGCACTGCTTCAGGTCTGCGGCACGCAGGCCCATCAGCAGCGTTGCCAGCAGCATCGCACCGGCCTCTGGTGTGGGGAACACGTCCAGCAGCGACACCAACGAGTCCACTCCTTGGGAGCAGTCTGCCGCCGTTGGTGGATGCTTGCCGTTGTCATCGTGGATCTTCCACCAGGCCGGTGGTTGATCCGTCCGGACACGGACGGTTTTAACGTCCATCTCTTGCAGTAACTTTCGTCGCCGTTTTTCCCGACCTTCTATCGTGAGATATCGGAAATTGTGGATTCGGCTGGCCCAGAAGTTTTCTGGGAGAGGAACGTAGCGGCCATCCTCCTCCGCGAGGAAGATGGGTTGGCCCAGGCCGGCCTTAACGCGAATTATTCTCAAATAACATCACCTCCGTGTTTTATTGCGGGGAACCCTCGCGGAGGTAGGATATCACCGCGCCAGCAGCTTGTCCGTCGTTTCCAAAATCAGCGAAAATGCGGAAACGAATCAATTCCTTGCAGAATTTTCAATTTTAAGGTTAATTGTTAAATTTACACCTCGATATTGTTCTGATTTCCGTTCATTCTGGATTGACCGTTTGTCAAAAACGGGTAGCTCACGCGCGTAAAAGCCGCAATCTGCCCCGCCGTATAAGGAGTTTACCGTGGAAAAATCATCATTTATCGTCCTACGCCCCAGGGGAAGTGGCTTCTTCACAAAAGAGGAAGACGCTACCTATTTACCATCAAAGGACATGGAATCCGCATTCGCGCCACCAAAGCATCTCACAAAAGCACCAAATCGAGATCCGACAAAGGAGCTTCGAAGTGAAATAGAGGACTACTGCTCATCTATACGATGTACCTGCTTAAAAGCAGTTCGCAAATCTGCCCCATGCCGCACCGAGCGCCTGTTTGTCTGCAAGGCATCCCTTATTAAAACTATTGATAAAGAAACACCTTCTCAAACATGGACTCCGGAATTATTGTTTACGCTCCTATGTGACCGCGAAATTCTCTGCTCCCATAACCACCAGGACTACTTGCAAAACTACAAAAGCTATGCGGATGTCCGGAAGGTGTTAGCAGGAATGACAAAGCGGCTCAAGGGCGAGGCCAGTGATGCAAATTACTATGCCATTATCAGGCAGTGTGCAGTATCTGGAATATCCGATGAAAGATTACGGGACAGATACAAACAAATGCTGGACTTTTTTCATGATGCGGCCACAGCCCGCTCCGTGCAGCATAAAGCAGGGTCTCTCTCCGAGGCACTGGAGGAACTGAGGTTTTATCTGGAATATTCCAGTTACGACCGATCCGTTTTGTACGCCGAAAGCAGAGTGACTCAAGCTGAAGCCTCGGACGCTGAAACACAAACGCCGTATCTCTCCGCGATCAAGTCGGTGTTCTCTGAAAGCAGATATCCATTCGACGCATTCTTTCTTGACGCTTTACGTGAAGAAGACGCGGAAATATTTGTCACTGAGATCGTCCCGCGATATATGAAGCTGCTTAATATGTACAATGGTTACCGTGATGCCAGTGCCCATTTCCAGCGTGGCTACCGCGCATGGGAATATGTGCAATTCGAAGAAGACAAGTCTCTCTCCGAGCAGATGAATGCATTGTGGAGAGCCGCTTTATCCGAGACAACTGCTATGTCACCTGGCAACATTGCGTCGTGGCTTTTGTGCGGCGAAAACCAACTGGATTTTTCTTCAACAGGTGCTTGCGATATACGCGGTCACAATTCAGATAGTCTCTATAATGCAGCAACCGACTATTTGAAGGAGTTGCGCGGCTCCGATGCAGCTATCACGTCAAGTGATTTTGAAATCTTGCTGCGGAATCAGAATGTTCGTAAACAGCCCTTTTGGTTGATCTGCATTTTGGCTATGCCGAGATTTACCGAAGTTCTCAAAGACGGTCTTTCTTGCGAGCAGCTTGAAGTAATGCTGTCAACGTTGGGGTATAACAGCACCCGCAAATCTGACATTCGCCTGCGAATCAAGGGAATGCGGCTCTTGGAGGAAGCCATCACGGTTTTAGATGTCTGCAGTGCACAATGTAAAAAAAGCTGGGAGCTGTTTATCTCCGTTTTTGGGAACAGAGTCAGCTCATCTGAGGAAGCCACCCTTTGGCATAAGATATTGGATACCAACGGCCGCATGAGGCCGAACAGCTTTCCATTGATCCGTCTGCAGCTTTTAATCAGCGGAGCTATTAACTCCTGCCTTCCAACCCAACCGGAACGACTATATAGTTACCAAAGTGCTTCTCCACTCCACACAAGGGGCGGATATGCTGAATTTCTCAAAGATCATCCCTCTGCGGTGGATGAGATAGCCAAACGTATTAAGCAAAACCGGGCAAAATGGAAAGCAGAATTGTCCCAATATCAGCGGGCTTGGAGTACCGATACACTGATAATTGCCGACGCCGCGAAGCTCTGTTATATTTCTTCAAGCAAACTTGCATGGGGGGCTTTATGTCGAGAATATGGTATTGTCAACTTCTGCAAGCAATATGTGAATAAGCATATCGGTCAAGAGAGTATACAGGCAGAGCTAAAGGCGCTTTTAACTGAGCACGCCATACGCCAGGTGCTGAACGATGACGCACGGGATATCCTGAAACGTGCGGCAAAAGCGCTCTTCAACACAAAATTTGGTTTTGATGTACAATTTCTTCAGGGGTAAAATCTCTATTCACATTTTATAGAGTTTGTACCCTTTGAAGTAATTTTTCCCAGCTGACCGAACAAGAACAGAAAAAGGATGGCCCGTATTAAGCACAAGGTGCTTGTTAAGCGGGTCAGACTGCATGTTGTTCTTGTGAGTATACGGGGCAACTTTTTCTGTAGTTGTGAGGGAAGCTGATGGCGAATACGAAGATTCCCCACGCCCAAAAGAGACTAAAAGAACGCGAAAGCACTGCCCCGGTAGGGCGATATGCCCTACCGGGGTAATGTTCTGCTTTTACGCCCACGGATCTTCCACCGGGACGCAGATGATCTGACCGTTGACGTTGACGAAGAACTCCGGCTTGGCGAAGCGCTCCAGCCAGTAATCAACCTGCTCGTCCGTCAGAGACGTGAAGTTCTCGCTGTCTGTCGGTGCGCCGCAGATGAAGAATGTTCCCGCGATGGCATCATAGATTTCTCCATTCTCATCCCGCAGCGCCCGGTTCAGCGGCAGCCCCAGCAGCTTGCCCTCCTCGTTGCAGATCAAGGCTGCGTTTCGTCCTCCGGGTTCGCACACAGCTTGAATAAGACCGCCAACAGCACGCTGCATACTTGCAAGGCTATCTTCCAATTCCATTTCACAGGCTTTCCTCCCAACTTCTACCATTACTACTCGCATCTTTTCATACCTCCCCGCAGCACATGATCTCCTCTATCTCCTCCGGGCAAAGACCATACCCGAGGAACACGTCTATGTCATGGGGCGTGTAGTCGTAGGCGGCCGCCACGGATTTCAGATCATTGATGTACTCGTCCTGTCCGGCGTATACGTCCCAATACGGCCAGCTGAAATGTGCCGTACCGTCCCACAGGTTGCGGGTATCGAAGCGTTCAACGGTGTACTGCCCCTGCCGGTCTATTCGCAATATGTCTCCTTCCCGGATCATCACCTCAAAGGGCTGTTCCATGCGCGGCATGCCCTTTTTCAGCCCCTTCTTGAGTATCTGCTCCGTGCTGGCGTAGACAAACAGTCCCATCCGCGGGAAGTGATACAGTGCCAACGGATTGTTGCCCTTGATGATGTAGAGATTGTCCCCGCTGTCCAAAACAGACAGCGTCAGCGTACCTCTGAGGGGCTCTACGGTGCTGCGGATGCTCCGGAAGCTCAGCTCGCCCTGCTGCGCCAGTAACTGCACAGCCACATAGCTGTCTGTCTCGATTCGGGTGCGGGGTAGGTTCTTGTCCTTGCGAAGTGTCAGATCGTTATACAGCACACCGTTGTGCGCCAGCGCAAAGGGGATACCCGCTGTGCCCTCGAAGGGGTGATTGTTGTAGTTATGCTTCTCGTCTCCCTGGGTGGTCATGCGCGTATGCCCCATAATGCAGACAGCATCATCGGGCAGCCTGAACCGCATCAGGTGCGCGGGATAGGGGCGCTTGTAGACCGTCAGGTGACCGTTGTGGTTATAGGCGATGCCGGTGGCATCCGTCCCTCTGGCTTCACTGGCAATGGCCAACGCGGAGACAAGACGCTTCTTCTGTGCGGCGGTCAGGCTATGGCCGTAATCATAAATTCCAAAAAGGCAGCACATCAGACTTCCCCCTCCACTTCCACAGGCTCATTGATGTAGAGATTGCGCTCCTTCAGGTACTGCACCAGCTCCGGCTCTTTGATGGCACTGACAAAACTGCTCCAGGACAGGTCGTGCAGCTCATCGTCGGACATAAAAATCGCCGCATCGCAGATGTGATCCACCATCTGCAATGTGGCGATAAGCGTATTCAGTTTCAACGTACCCCGGAACATACGGAATTCGATGGTGTCCACGTTGGTGAGGTTGACGCAGGTGTAGCGGCTGCCGTGGCCTTTCTTGACATGTTCCAGCATCTCACCGGGTCGGTCGCGGTAGCCGTAGCGAGCTGCCCACTGCTCCAGCTGCCGCTGGGTGCGGCGGGAGAAGCGCAGCAGCTCTGCCCAGTGGCGCTCCACGAAGAACAGCACACGGGCAATGGCGTTGTCCTGTGCGTCCAGCGTGTCTCCAAAGGCCTTGCGGGAGACATGGACGTGCAGCCCGCAGGTGCCCGCCTGATGGGATAGATAGCCCATGCCAATAGCTTTATCCAGCACCTCTGCCCAGGGCATCTCATGCAGCTGGCAGTCCAGCGACATGGGGTGGGTGACGATCTCAAAACCGTCGTCCAGTGAGCCGTCGTGCTTGCAGTAGACCAGCGTTTTTGACTGGTTGGCAACGTCCATCAGAGCCTCCGCACTGCTGTCGCATTCACCGCCGTCGTCGATCTCCAGCTCCACGCCGAAGTAGCGCGGGCCGTCGCCGTAGAAGATGGGGTAGGGCTTGAAGTAGTAGTCGTGGATGGGGCTGTTCTCGATGGTAGAGCAGCAATCGGCACAGTAGGGATCGTCGTTGTCCAGCGGATACCAGCAGTGGTCGGTGTCGATGATGCGCCCGCAGCGGACGCAGCGGGTGTAGTCCCGGTCATAGCATTCGGGGCAGATGGAGAAGTCATCGTTCTCGCTGCGATTGCGGGTACGCAGGAAACGACTGCCGCAGTCATTGCAGACAAGGGTCAGGTCGTCCAAACAGTCGGGGCAGTAGAGCCTGCCGTTGAACTCGGTAAGCTCTCCTTCGACAGTACCACAGTGGGCACAGGTGCGGAGTTCGGTCATAACAAAAGTCCTCCAAAATGTAAAATTAGGCCTCTGGGAATTACCCAGAGGCCTTCACCTTTATAGTATATATTTGGAGGGTGGGGAGAAACCGGAAAGTGTCCCTCACCCGATCGATGCCGATAACACATCGCCGGTGTACAGGTCGATGGTCACGGTAGCGTACACAGAGCCGGTCGGGCTGCCGCCGCCGATCCAATACTCCACCTCAGTGGTAGCGGTAACAACGCTGCCGCTGTAACGGTAATCTGCCAGAAATATCCGAACATTTACGGTGGTGATCTTCGAGCTGACGGGTCGTGAATAGTTGTTCTCGTTCTTCCACTGGGTGGCCATCTGCGTGACCGTCACTTCATTGATCTTCTGCACGCGGGACTCGCTGATCATTTCACTGCCTGAATGATTGCCATAATTGGCTTGCCCATTGCCTATGTAGTTACCGTAATCATCGTATTCTTCATAACCTCTGCTGCCAGCGTACCACAGATGGAAATGCACCGCATACCATATATCGTACCAGCCTGCGGCATCCGCATCGGCCGCACTGATGCCGTACAGCAGTTCCTCATTGGTGGGATACTGCGCTTCGATCTCGGTGCGGCGTTCTGGGCCCGGATCGGACGACCCCATGAAGTACAGATCCAGCCAGTCCTCTGCCATGGGCAGCCCATTCTCGTAGGCTGTGGCCAGCGTGTCGCCCAGCACCTCCGCTGTTGCAATATCCCGCGCAATGTCGGCGGGGTCTTTTGTGTCGGGCGTCTCTGCACCTGAATTGCCGCAGGCGGTAAATACGGTTGCCATCAACAAGGCCAAAATCCCGGTTATCCAACGTTTCATATTCGTCTCTCCTCTCTCAGTCGTTTTTGTTCGCCGCCACCAGCTTGATGACAGCCCACGGGATGCAGACCGGTCCGGCGATAAGCCCCACCATCCACTTGCGCAGAATGATGCTGCCGATATCCCCCACCATGACGTAGTGGGCGTAGATAGTGCGGTTCACCGCCCAATAGCCCACGAGGCTGTACAGAATCGCCAAAACAGTTTCCATGAAAATGCTCCTCTCCGTATCTTGATACCTGCAGTATAGCGCAGCGGCTGGACAGGCATTGTCCTTTCCAGCAAAAAAGTTCCGCCGGTGCAGTCGCACCGGCGGAACTTTTATCAATATCAGCAGAGTGACACGGGCTGTCCACCCTCTGCGGTATACTCGACAGCAGAAACGACAAGGAGGGTAAACTCATGGATAAATGCGAGGAAATGCGGGCGCAGTTCGACCGCTTCTGCGATGGGCAGCTGACGGACTCCGGCACAACACAGATACAGGCCATCGGCAGCTTGCAGATGAAGAACATCCGCAAGTATTTTGTGCCGGGGATATACAGCTTTGACATCGTCGGTTTTCTGGATACCACGCTCCTCAAAACCGGCAAGGAGGGCTATCTGTTCACCGTGGACGGCGTGTACTACAAGGAGTTTCTGGAAAAGCCGGGACACTTCCGCTACAACGACGTGGCAAAGACCGAGATCATCCTGCCGAAGCCCAAGGACAACGAAAGCACACTGGAGATCAGATTCCAAAATGGCCGCTGGGTGCGCTGGGGCGGTTACTCGCTGTACAAGACCGGCGCGAGGCAGCTGCTGGACGGCCTGTGCGAGATCGCGGCGCGGTACCCCGACGAAGATGACGAAGACGAGGACGAGGAGTAAGCTACACCCCTCGTGCCATTTTATGGAAATTGTATATATTCTGCGACATAACGGTGGGTAATTTGGTAAAATCTGCTGACACGGCGCAGATGTTGTGGTATACTGTGGTCGAATAAAAACGTTACTCGTCGAAGGTCAGGAATTTGTATGGCGGCACGTCCAGAGCGACGGCAATATCAAACAGCGTGTCCAGCGACACCGCTTTGTTGATGTTGGGCGCTTCCACATGGCCGATGAACGCCGGACTCAGCTCCAGCTTCTCGGCCAGCTGCTCCTGTGTCAGCCCCCGCAGCTTGCGGTAGTAGGCGATCTTCAGCCCGATCTGACGGTATTTGTCCGCATAGATAGTCTTCATGCACATCATCTCCCGCTACTATGGTAACGAAAAGGGACAATAATTGACATGAGCCAACGAACATAGTATTATATTTGATAGATATAAATATGTGTTTGACGGTGCATGAGAAACGGAGGAAATATGGAACAGCGATCCGAGCTGAAATCGGCGCGTCTGTTGGAGATATACACCCGCCTGGAGCAGGGGCGCACCCTGAAAAAAGCGGATCTGGCGCAGGAATTTCACGTCACGCAGCGGAGCATTCAGCGTGACGTGGAGGACTTGCGCTGTTTTCTCGCCGAGCGCCACCTGGAACGGGAGGTCATCTACGACGGCAAGCAGCGGGGCTACCGCATGGTGTCCGGCAACCCGCGGGGGCTGACCAACAGCGAGATCTTAGCGGTGTGCAAGATTTTGTTGGAGAGCCGCTCCCTGCCCGCCAGGGATATGGGCGGCATACTGGACAAGCTCATCGACTGTGCCGTGCCGCAGGAGAGCCAGAAGGCCGTGCGGGAGCTGGTGGCCAACGAGAAGCTGCACTACATTCCGCCCCACCACGGGCAGAGTGTGCTGGGCAGCCTGTGGGAACTGGGGCAGGCCATCCGCAATCAGCAGGTCATTGAGATCGGGTATGAGCGCATGAAGGAGCCGAAGCTGGTGCAGCGCCGGGTGCAGCCGGTGGGCATCATGTTCTCTGAATATTACTTCTATCTGACGGCGTTTTTGGAGGACAAGACGGACTTCGACAACCCCGACGACCTGTTCCCGACGATCTACCGCATCGACCGCATCCGGTCGGTGAAGGTGCTGAATGAGCACTTCCGCGTGCCGTATGCCAAGCGGTTCGAGGAGGGGGAGTTCCGAAAGCGGGTGCAGTTTATGTACGGCGGGCGGCTGGAGCATATCCGCTTCCGCTACACCGGCCCGTCGCTGGAGGCGGTGCTGGACCGGCTCCCCACGGCGCAGGTGCTGTCGCAGGACGAAACCGGCTGGCTCATCTCCGCCGAGGTCTTCGGCAAGGGCATCGAGATGTGGCTGAGAAGCCAGGGGGATTGGGTGGAGAGATTAGAATAATACCGTGTGAGTACAAACAAATCATCAAATAAATGAAAGGAAGACGATGTTATGAAAAAAATGGCAAAAGTACTGCTTGCTATCGGAGCTGGAGCGGCATGTGTGGTGACTGGAGGCTTGGCCGCTCCCGCAATCGGGGCGGCAGTAGGCTCCTCGCTGCTAGGGCTCTCCGGTGCTGCGGCAACATCTGCCGGGTTGGCGGCATTGGGGGGTGGTTCTATAGCAGCTGGTGGATTGGGCGTTGCTGGCGGTACACTTCTCATCCAAGCTGTTGCTGGCGGAGCAGGTATTGTTAGTGCACATATTGCCAGCAATGCGATAGAGGGAGCAAAAGCTAAAAAGGAAAATGAAAAATTCCGTGAGCAATTAAAAAAAGCCAAGATTGACGATGCTACAAAACAGAAAATTATTATCAAGCTTAATGAGAAAATTAACTCGATTCAAACCGCGTTGGAGGAAGAAAAAAGACGCACACAATGTTCGGAAGAGAAAATCAAAGCAATGGAACTGCAGCTTGATGAATTGGAAAAAACTTTGTGTTTGGCACAAGCGATCTGAAGAAAGGGTGGATAAGAATGTTTTTGATATGGCCGCTATTCGCCGCGCTTAGTCCTGCGATGACAAGTGTGGTAAGCATGGTTGCCATCACAAGAAAGGCAGCTAAAAGGTCAAAGGCAAATCAGGAAAAACTTCGGACGGAATTACGAGCCGCAAACATGGATAACGCTGTAAAACAGAAAATTATTAAAAACCTATATGAGCAGATTGAGAGAGTAACTATTCAGTTGGAGGTTGAAAAAAGTAAACAACGTAGGAATGCGGAGGTCATTAGTCAATTAGAGGAGCAAATTGAAGATATCCTCAATACAATTGCGGTTGCGAGAGCTGCGTAGGGGGCGATGATGTGGACCGAGATATAGCAATTTTGAATTATGAGAGTGATGCTTTAAATTCCGCCGAACAAGCAGTCGGAGATCTTGGAAAAGCAAATGACGCAAATGCAGAGCGTCTAAAGCGAGTGTCTGATCGTATTACAAAGATATATCAGCAGTCAGAAAAGAGACCGCCGACTTTCAAGAGGCATGATCCGGTTTCAGAGGCAGTTGGATCGCAAGTGACAACTTCTCGGCTTGATACTCAGATAAGCTATGAGGAACTATATAATGTTGCGTTAGCGTCTTTATCAAAACGAGGGCTAGACGCTGATAGCCTTACATACGAGGATTTGCTTACCCAAGCAGAACTTGATTCGATAGCTACGGAACTGGATCGTCCTATTACTGAGCGAGAAAAGTGGGGTAAAGGCGATTTTGTCGCTGTTTTTATTGCGGCACTCCTAGGCGTGATAGCGGATGTTGTTCTAGGCAACAGAAACAATGCACTTACTGGAAAGGACACAGATTTTTCAAAGTGGTTAGATGGATTCCATGTACACGAAGGTGGAGCTCCGATTGATTATCAGGGGCCGGGATTTGGTGGAGGCTATCATAGAGTACTCTCCAAAGAACATGATATTCTCCGCTTTGTAGAAGGAATTCAGTCGTTCCACGAAGGTAAATTTGTAGGTATTAAATATGACGCAGATGGCGTTGCACACAAAATAGTAAGCTATGTCAACCAAAATGGCAAGCCATACGAGCAACTTCCGATAATTGAAGCCATTGTCCGCTACGCAAAACACATGTTTGCAGATTTGTTATCAAAAAACAGCCTACCCTTCCCGGGAAGTTCCTTCTTGATAGAGGCAAATAGTCAGGAGTTGCGCACATTTGCGGTCGACATGTATACAAACGGGTTTAATTTAAAAAACATAATTACACAAAGTCTTTCAACATCTATAATTGAGATAATTGTACGCATATACTTTTCAATACAATCCGTTCAAAAATACAGAAGACAGGTCAGCATCGCGGAAGATTACTCAAATTGGGAGACAATCAAGGCGTTCTTTAAACCTGCGGATAAGGACAAACTGATGGAAATGTTACTAGTTTCACATGCAATAGTAACGGCGGTTAATGTAGGAAAAGTTGTCATAAAAGAAGCGCCATGGGAAGTTAATATTACAGAGATTTCGTCCGTAATAAAGTATGGCATTACAGTAGTTAAGAATAGTCGAAAAAGGAATTCGGAGTATGCAAAACTGCTTAGGAATTGCAACGAGATCTCACAAGGGTGGGAATGCCTTGAGAAAGAGATTTGTTCTTATGAGGAAAACACAATCAATGGCATGGAACTTTTAGTGGTTTAATCCTATAGGCCAAATATAAACGGAAGGGAGGGAGCTTCAAGCTCCCTCCCTTTGCCCCCTCCTATTCACCTTTCCCCCTCGAACATCATCCTCCCCACGCAATCCCCCTTGCGCGGCAGGTAGCGGATGTGCTTCATGCTCTCGATGTAGTGCGCCGGGACGCGCAGCTGCTTGCGCAGATAGTTCTCGATCAGCTTCGGCATCCCCTGTGTGGCGTACTTGCCCTTGCGCACTTCCTCTGAGATCGCCCACGGCAGGCCGTTTTCCCGCCGTTGCTTGGGCGGCGTTTGCTGCCGCAGCAGGTCGTACACGTCCTCCCGGAACGTGAGAACGTCCTCAAACGCCACGCACCCCCGCTCCACAGCGTCCCGCTCCGCGCCCGTCCATGCGCCGGAGGCCAGCCGCAATCCCATGCCCTTGATGCGCCGGTACGCTGTGTGCAGCAGCGGCACGTCGGACGGCAGCGGATCGAGCCGGTCGGTGGGGTACAAGACGCGCACCTCGAACATACCCTGTACGCCCTCCGGCAGCGTGAGCCGCAGCCCCATGACCTCCGCGTCGCTGTATGGCTCAGTATCGGTTTGACAGTCCCGCTGCGCCCAGTAGTCCCGCAGCCACGCGCACACCGGCGCGAACCGCTCCTGCGGCACTTGCAGGGACACAACACTTTCACCGACCAGTGACCGGCTTCGTAGGTTATGACCGTCCGCCGCCATCGGCGCACCGCATTCAGGGCAGGCAAGGTCGGGCAAGTCCCGGCCGTCATCCGCGTGGGCATCGAAGCTCAGGCGGTGGCAGTTGGGGCAATGGTAGTGGGGCGGCAGCGGGTTTACCGGCGTCGCGCCCAGCAGGTGTGCCAGCAGTGAGTCGTTGGTGCAGCCCAGCACCAGCACATTTTCCCCGCCGAACGCCCGCCGCAGCGCCGCCGTACAGTACCACATGGGCAGCAGCGGCCCGCCCCGCACCAGCCGCTGCTCCTCCAGCAGCCGCCCGTAGACGGGAAACGCTCCCGCGCCGTAATGCTCCTCCGTCAGCCGTAACAGAAAATCCTTCGTCATTGTACGCCCTCCTCGTCCGTTGTGGTAAAAGTCAGTATAGCAGACGGCATGGACAGGGAGTGTCTCTCCGACAAATCAATTCTGAAATGCACTTACCATTTCTTTCAGCTTCTTCTCCACATCCACCACATAGTCCAGACAGGAAAGAGCGTTCTGCTGGGAAATAAGATCCTTGTGGACGCTGGGATTTCTGTATTGGTTCTTGACCGTGTTCACATAGTCCACATACGTCCATAGGATATTTCGTATCTGCTGATCGTCCATCAGATCAGCGCCGACATCCGGTGAAAACAGCCGTTCCCGCGCATAAGCGGTCAGAACAGCCATATAGCGCTTGTACGGCTCAAGCTCACCTTTCTCGCGATCATACCTCGGCTTCAAAATGTGCTGCACACTACCCAGCGTGAAGCCGCCGCGTTGTTTGTTTTGCTTCTCGGCCTCCGGCGTGAGGCTAAGCGCCTCTACAAACTGAGCGTCACGCCGTTTTTCGGGTGTCTGTTCAAAAATGTACTGCTGAAAGCGCTTATAAAAGTATTTTTCACATTCGACCTCCATGGCTTTGGAGGCCAGCGTACATACGCCAGAAAAGTCGATGTCGTTTCCGCATTCCTTCTGTGCCAACAGCTGGTACGACATCTTCGCAGAGAACAGCTCCCGCTGTGTTCTGGGGTCGAGCCTGTCCCAGATTGGATCAAAGAGCTGCTTCAGCTCGCCGCGTATGGCTCCGGCCTCCGGCAGTCTTTCGCTTCCATACTGCTTTTCCAGCACCTTGGCGCTGATGCTGCTTGTTAGAGCGTAGAGCCGCTCGGCAAGCGGGGAGTCCTCATCCCCCTCCGGCAGGCTGTCCAGTATACCGCTGGCCAGTTCACGGCAGGGCTGCAGCTGTGCCGACAGCTCGGCGATCTGGTTGGAGATATCAGTTCGTGTATCAGCAATTGCAACCATGAGTTCCTTTTGATTGGCGGCTAAATCCTTTTGATTGGCAGCTAAATCCTCATACCAAGTGCCTATCTGGGTGAAGATGCTATTCATATCTGCATTCGACATATCCTGCCGGCAGGTGCTGCCTGTCGCATAGTTGTAAGCGTCAACAAATGCCGCACGGCGCTCCGGGGACGACGGCAGATGATCTGTGCCGTGAGCATTGATCTCTTTCGCAACGCTTTCGTAGGCTTCGCAAAGCTTGGGATTTTGCTGACGATTCTTGCAGGCCTGGAATACCTGAAACGTGGCGGCGGCAGCCATCCCGATGGGACCTGCGAAAGTAAAGCCCATAAGCAAGGATTTTGCCATGTCCGCAGGGCCGACGCTCGCCATTCCCGAGGCACCGACCTGCGCCATTCTTGCGGTATCGACCTTTGCCGCGTTTTTGGCAAACGCCGCGAAAGCGTCCGGGTCGTCCGGATGCGCCTCATAGTATGCCTTCAGCTCCTCCGCTCTTTGCAGCTGTGCCCGAAGCTGCACCTCCAGCTCTTTCAGCTGCTCTGCGCTCGGCTTTTTCTCTTTCACCGCCATTGTTCCGAAACCACCTTTCTCCCGTGCTGGCCTGTATGGCTCTCTGAAGAAAGTATACCGTAGGGCGGCGGGATAGTCAATGACGGCGCGGTACGACGTTATTCCGAAGAAGAAGTAAGCCCGGCGTTTGCCGGGCTTACTTCTTCTTCCGCGCCGCGATGCGGCCCTCGCCGCCGACGGAACGGTTCAGCGGCGGGTCGTGCCGGGCGATCTTCGCCTGCTCGTGCTGCCGCCGCGTCCGGGAGGAGGAGCGCCCGTCGGCGGTCTTCCACTCCAGCGTGCCGCCCCGCGTCTCCGGCTGGGCCAGCTTGCCGCGGCGCAGATGCTCCCCCATCCGGCGGCGCAGGTCGTTGGTCTCGCCCACATAGGCGATGCTTCCCGCCGCATCGCGGATGCGGTACTCCCCCGGCGCCGACGGCGGCGGACTGCCCTTGCCGG
>OHBX01000630.1_pt1 | contig 17947 bp, 14 predicted proteins | sample 1577441 | NCBI WGS metagenome assembly OHBX01 (sample SAMEA3879561, study PRJEB24766) | human gut metagenome | biome: human-associated habitat; feature: feces | place: USA | collected 1985/1987 | reverse complement strand
TACGCGGTTTTGGTAAACAACATGGTTATAGCGGACAATCTGCACACCGCGATATTCTCCATCGCAGCCTATACGGTGCTGCTTTGCTTTAACCTTTTGAAATCCGGCGCACTGGCAAAATCATTATTCCATGCACATTAAAAGGAGGTTTTCCATCACCAAGAAATACAGCGTTATTTACGCAGATCCCCCGTGGCGGTATGAACGGAGCAAGGTGCAGGGCGCAGCGGAAAAGCACTATCCCACCATGGGCATTGACGAGCTGTGCGCCCTGCCTGTGCCGGAGCTGGCGGCGAAGGACTGCGCCCTGTTTTTGTGGGCGACCTTTCCGCAGCTTCCCGAAGCCCTGCGGCTGATCCGCGCATGGGGCTTTCGGTATCGGACTGTGGCGTTCGTCTGGCTCAAACGTAACCGCAAAAGCCCGTCCTGGTTTTACGGGATGGGCTATTGGACGCGCAGCAACGCGGAAATCTGTCTGCTGGCGACCAAGGGCAAACCCAAGCGGCAGTCGGCAGGCGTACATCAGTTTATCATCAGTCCCATTGAGCAGCACAGTAAAAAGCCGGATGAAGCGCGGAACAAAATTCTTGCGCTCATGGGCAATCTGCCCCGCGTGGAGCTGTTCGCCCGGCAGAAAACGCCGGGCTGGGACGCATGGGGCAATGAAATTGCAAGCGATATTACACTTGCGGAAAGGAGTTAGCGCATGGCCTATGTGAACGTGCCAAAGGATTTGACGAAAATCAAATCCAAGGTGCTTTTCAATTTGACAAAGCGGCAACTTATTTGTTTTGGGCTGGCGGCGCTCATGGGAGTGCCGCTTTTCTTTTTGCTCAAAGGCGGCATCGGGACAACGGCTGCGGCAATGGTGATGATCGTTGTCATGCTCCCCGGTTTTCTGTTTGGGGTGTATGAGAAGAACGGGCAGCCCCTTGAAGTGGTGGGGCGGCAAATCATAGAAAGCTGCTTTCTGCGCCCCAAGGAGCGCCCCTATCAGACCGTCAACGCATACGACGCCCTTGTGTGTCAATATCAAATGGAACAGGAGGTAAAGGCGATTGTCGAAAAGAGCAGACAGCGCGGAAGCAAAAAGCATGGCGGACAAGCCCAAGCTCACCCGCGCCGAAAGAAAACAGATTGAAGCCGTCATTCGTAAATATCGCGGTGACGGCAAGCCCCATACCGCGCAGGACACGATACCCTATCAGATCATGTACCCGGACGGCATCTGCTATCTCGGAAACAGGCGCTATTCACAGAGCATTGAGTTTTTTGACATCAACTATTTGCTCGCGCAGCCTGACGATCAGACGGCTATTTTTGAATATCTCTGCGATCTGTATAACTATTTGGATTCTTCCATCCATGTGCAGTTCACCTATCCCAACCGCAAGTCCGATCGGGAGCAGCTTGCTCGGAGCTTTGAAATGCCGCCCTGCAATGACGGTTTAGACCCGATCCGGCAGGAGCAGACGGACATTCTCAAGCGGCAGCTTGCCCGCGGCAACAACGGCAGCGTGAAAACCAAATACATTACCTATACCATTGAAGCCGATAACCTCAAGGCGGCACGGGCAAGGCTGTCGCGTATCTCGCTGGATATTCAGGGCTACTTCAAAATCATGGGTGCGGTGTCCCGTGTGCTGGACGGCAAGGAGCGCTTGGAGGTGCTGCACGGCATCATGCACCCGGATGGAGAACGCTTCAACTTTGACTGGAAGTGGCTTGCCGCTGGCGGGCTTTCCACCAAGGACTTTATCGCGCCATCCTCCTTTGCGTTCAAGAATAGCCGTATGTTCCAGATGGGCGGCAAGCTCTGCGCTGCAAGTTTTTTGCAGATCATTACGCCGGAGCTGACCGACCGCATACTGACCGATTTTCTTGATACGGACAGTAGCCTTGTCGTCAATGTCCATATTCAGGCATTGGAGCAGACAGAAGCCGTAAAAATGGTGAAGCGGAAAATCACAGACCTTGACGCTATGAAAATTCAGGAGCAGAAAAAGGCTGTCCGGGACGGCTACGATATGGATATTCTGCCGTCCGACCTTGCTACCTACGGCGGTGCGGCGAAAAAGCTGCTGCAAGATCTCCAAAGCCGCAACGAGCGGTATTTTCTGCTGACGTTTCTTGTCCTGAATTACGGCGACACCAAGCACAAGCTGGAAAACGAGGTATTCCGTACAGCAGGCGTAGCGCAAAAGCACAACTGCACCCTGACGCGGCTGGACTTCCAGCAGGAGCGCGGTCTTGTGTCCTCGCTGCCGCTGGGGGAAAATCAAATCCATATCACGCGGGGCATGACGACCTCGGCCGTGGCAATCATCGTTCCCTTTGTGACGCAGGAGCTATTTCAAGGCGGCGATTCCCTCTACTACGGGCTAAACGCCAAGTCCGGCAACATGATTATGCTTGACCGCAAAAATGCACGTTCGCCCAACGGCCTTGTATTCGGCACACCGGGCGGCGGCAAGTCATTCTCCTGCAAGCGGGAAATGATCGGTGTGCTGCTGAAAACCCACGATCATGTGCTGGTATGTGACCCGGAGGGCGAATATACACCGCTGGTGGAGCGCCTGCACGGGCAGGTCATCAAAATCTCGCCCACCTCCACCGACTACCTGAACCCCATGGATTTGAACCTGAATTACAGCGACGACGAAAACCCGCTGAGCCTGAAATCCGACTTCATCCTGTCCCTGTGCGAGCTGATCGTGGGCGGCAAGGACGGCCTCATGCCGGTGGAAAAGACCATCATCGACCGCTGTGTGCGCTCTGTCTACCGGGAATACCTGAGCGACCCCCGCCCGGAGAAGATGCCTATTTTAGAGGACTTGTACAACGAGCTTCGCAGGCAGGACGAAAAGGAAGCGCAGTATATCGCCACGGCGCTGGAAATCTACGTCACCGGCTCACTCAACGTGTTCAACCACCGCAGCAACGTGAATATCGAAAACCGCGTGGTCAGCTTCGATATCAAGGAGCTGGGAAAGCAGCTCAAAAAGATCGGGATGCTGGTGGTGCAGGACGCGGTGTGGAACCGCGTCACGATCAACCGTGAGCAGCGCAAGTCCACCCGCTACTATATCGACGAAATGCACCTTCTTCTGAAGGAGGAACAGACCGCCGCGTATACGGTGGAGATATGGAAGCGATTCCGCAAGTGGGGCGGCGTTCCCACGGGCATCACCCAGAACGTCAAAGACCTGCTCTCCAGCCGTGAGGTGGAGAACATCTTTGAAAACTCCGACTATGTGTATATGCTCAACCAGGCTTCCGGCGACCGGCAGATTCTTGCAAAGCAGCTCAACATCTCGCCCCATCAGCTCTCGTATGTGACCCAATCCGCCGAGGGCGAGGGGCTTTTGTTCTACGGCAGCGTGATCCTGCCCTTCGTAGACCGCTTCCCCAAGGATACGGAGCTGTACAAAATCATCACGACCAAGCTCTCGGAGCAGGTGCAGTCAGAATAGAGACGAGAAAGGATGTGCGAATATGAATAACCACCTGATGATCTTTGAAAACCCGGAGTTCGGAGCTGTACGCAGCATCCTAATCGACGGCGACCCGTGGTTTGTCGGTAAAGACGTGGCTTCCAGCCTTGGTTACAGCAACCACCGAAAAGCCTTGCTCGACCATGTTGATGTTGAGGATAAATTGGATGGGGTAACGATTCGTGACCCCATCGGCAGAGGTCAGAAACCTATCTTTATTAGCGAATCCGGCCTTTACAGTCTCATCCTCTCCAGCAAGCTGGAGCGCGCAAAGAAGTTCAAGCGCTGGGTGACGGCCGAGGTGCTGCCCTCCATCCGCAAGCACGGCGCGTATATGACGGACAGCCTGTTGGATGCGCTGGAGGCGCACCCCGAGGCCGTGCCGGAGTACCTGAACCGCCTGCGCAGCGAAAACGCCCGAAACCGGGAACTGACCCGTCGTCTCCGGCTTGCCCTCCCCAAAGCGGAGTATTACGACGCCTTTGTTGACCCTGCGGACTGCACCAACATCCGCACCACCGCAAAGGAGCTGGGCGTTCCCGAAAAGCAGTTTACCCGGTATCTGGAGGAAAAGAAGTATCTGTTCCGGGACAAGAACCGCAAGCTCTTTCCCCGTGCGGTCAAAAAGAGCGCCGGTCTGTTTCTGGTGAGGGACTTCTACACCGAGCGCGGCAAGCTGGGACACTATACCCTCATCACCCCGGCGGGCAAGCGGCATTTTCTGGAGAGAACGGATGAAATTCTGTTTGAATAACGCTTTTAACCCATCAGCAGTCCCATCAGGAGGTGATGAATATGGCAAAACGCTCGCCAAGGCTGATTTTCACCGAGGAAGAACGCACCCTGCCGGAGCTGGAACGAGCTGTCCGCAAGGCGGACAGGGCGGCGGTTAAGCTGGAAAAGGCCGAAGCGAAAATTCCCAAGAAAACCGTTAAGGTCAAAAAGCGCGTTGTGGACAGTGAGAGCGGCAAGGTCACGACGCGCCTTTTCTTTGAGGAGGCGGACAAAAAGCGTCCGCCCTCCAAGCTGGCGCACGCCGCAAGGAAAGCGCCGCTGGATACCGTCCGCAGCGCAGTCCACCGCAAGCTCCGGGAGGAGGGCGATGACAACCCCGGCACGGAGGCGGCGAACACCCTGACCGAGACAGCGGAGCGCACCTGGCGCATTGCGGAATCGGCGCACCGCTCCCATGCGGAAAAGCCCTACCGCAAAGCGGACAAGGTGGAAGCCGCCGCAGACAAAGCCAATCTCAAGGCGCTGAACAAACAGTACGAGCAGGAATACGGCAGGGCTTCCAACCCCTATTCCCGCTGGCAGCAGAAGCAGGCCATTAAAAAGGAATACGCCGCCGCAAAAGCGGGGAACGGCGCGGGGAATACCGTCAAAGCGTCCGAGACCACCGCAAAGGCGGCAAAGCGCGCCGCCGAGGGAAGCAAAAAGGCCGGCAGCTTTTTTGTCCGGCACAAGAAGGGCTTCCTCATCGCGGGCGGCGTCGCCGCCGCAATACTGCTGCTCATGACCTGCATTTCCTCCTGCTCCACGCTGTTTCAGGGCGGGGTGTCCGGCATTGCGGCCTCCACCTATCCGCTGGAGGATGCGGATATGCTGGCGGCGGAAGCCGCCTACTGCGCCATGGAGGACGAGCTGCGGGAATACCTGAACAGCTACGAAAGCACCCACGATTACGACGAGTACCACTTCGACCTGGACGAGATTGAGCACGACCCCTATGTGCTCATTTCCATGATTACCGCCCTCAAGGGCGGAGAATGGACGATTGACGAAATAGGCGGGATTCTGGAGACGCTGTTTGAAAAGCAGTATATCTTAACGGAAACCGTCGCCACGGAAACCAGATACCGCACCGAAACGCATATCGGCTATTACACCGACGAAAACGGCAATCTGCAAAGCTACGAGTACGAGGCGGAGGTTCCCTACACCTACTATATCTGCCATGTGGAGCTGGAAAACTTCAACCTCTCTCATGTGCCGGTGCATATCATGTCCCACGATCAGCTCTCCATGTACGCCGTGTATATGAGCGTGCTGGGCAACCGCCCCGACCTGTTCCCCGGCTCCCCGTATGTGAACCGGTACTACTATACCAAGTATGAGAAGTACGAGATACCCCCGGAAGCGCTGGCGGACGAGCAGTTCGCCGCAGTTATAAAGGAAGCGGAAAAGTATCTGGGCTACCCTTACGTCTGGGGCGGCAGCTCGCCCGCCACCTCCTTCGACTGCTCCGGCTTCGTTTCGTATGTCTACAACAACTGCGGCCTGCATTGGAGCTTCGGCAGGCTGGGCGCGGAGGGGCTGCGGGGTATGTGCGCCTATGTTTCCCCGGAAAGCGCCCGTCCCGGCGACCTGATCTTTTTTGAAAAGACCTACGACACCGCAGGCGCGTCCCATGTGGGCATCTATGTGGGCAATAACAGAATGCTCCACTGCGGCGACCCCATTCACTACGCTTCCATCGACACGAGCTACTGGCGAAGCCATTTTCTCCAGTTTGGCAGATTACCTTAACAACAACCATATCAACGCAAAAAGGAGGATGTTATGAACCCGCGACTTGAAAAGCTGCGTCAGGAGCGCGAGAAGCTGGCGGAAAAGCTCACATCGCTGACCGCACGGCTCAAAGCCCTGGACGAGCAGATTCTGAAGCTGGAAAACACGGATATTGTGGGCATCGTCCGCGAGAACGGGCTGACCATCGAGCAGCTCGCGGCGCTGATGGCGATGCTGGAAAAGCGTCCCACGGCGGCGCTGCCCGACGAATACAGAAAAACGGAGGATTTTACGGATGAAGAATAAATGGAGATTTTTTGCCGTGACGCTGGTCGTCGTGCTCTGCATGACGGTCTTTTCCGTTACGGCCTATGCAGGCGGCGATATGGTCGATTCGACAATGGGCGACCCGACCATGGAAACCCCAACTGCAACTACACAGCCGGAGAATACGAATACCGGTGAGCAGACCCCAAACGGACAGACCCTGACCGTGCTTGTGACCGAAAATGCGGATGGGAGCCATACCGTGACCATCGGGGATCGGAGCTGGACGCTTCCCGCCAAACGGGAACAGGCCGGAAAGGTGGTCAACGTCCGCACCTATTTGAACCTGCGCACCGGCCCCGGCACGGACTACACTGTGATCGGGCGTCTGCTCAACGGCGCGGAGGTGAAGGTGCTGGAGGAAAGCAACGGCTGGTACAAGGTGGTCGTGCCGGAGCAGACCGGCTATGTATACGGCAAATACCTTGAGGTTCTCAACACCTCTGCGGGAGGCGGTGAGAACGACACGGATACTGCGGGACTGCTGGAGATACTGCTGCAATATTACGCCGCTGCCGGAGGCTCCGCGCCCCTGACCCCGGACGGCAACCTGACGCTCATGGACGACATCGGCTCCGCTTTCGGCGCAGGCAAGCAGTTCATCACCGTGACGACCAAGGGCGGCAACACCTTTTATCTCATCATCGACCGGGACGATAAGGGTAATGAGAACGTCCATTTCCTGAATCTTGTGGACGAGGCCGACCTGCTGGCGCTGACCAAGGACGGCGAGAGCATCGTCCCCGCCTGCGCCTGCACAGACAAATGCGCCGTGGGCAAAATCAACACGGGCTGCAAGGTGTGCAGAACCAATATGAGTGAGTGCGCGGGCAAGGAGCAAACAGCAGAAATTACGCCACAGCCCGCCGAGCCTGCGGAGACCGCGCCCGAAAAGAGCGCCAACGGTGCGGGGCTCATAGTGGTCGTCCTCCTGCTTCTGCTGGGCGGCGGTGCGCTGTACTGGTTCAAGCTCCGCAAGCCCAAGGCCGACACCCGTGGGGCGGACGACCTGGACGATTACGACTACGGCGAGGACGAGGAAGATGAGGACTACGAGTTTGAAGCCGAGGACGAGACGGACGCCGGGGAGGATGAAGAAAAGTGACACAGACAGTCAGCACAGAATCGCCCATGGAGCCGTCTCCCCGCGAGAGGCTTATTCAGATCATGAAGCGCGAGCAGGCGCTTTTCATCCGGCAGACGCTCTCCCAAAAGCCCGGATACCGGGGCGGCAAGAAAGCCTTTGAATACTTCATTCGGCAGAAGATCGTAAAAGCCGTGGAGGCGGGCTGCGGGGACGCAGAGGCGCTGCTCCGCACCCCCAAGCCCGTCAAATCCATCTACTACGACTTCAAATACTATTTCGACGAATACAGCTACGCAAACTGCGACCTGTATGTGGAGAAGGCCATCGAGGACTGCGGGAACAACACCCTGCGCAAGGAGTTCCTGCGGGCAAAGGGCTGGGACGCGCCGGATGATTTCGATATCAACGATGAGGAGGAATAAAGGAATATGAACGAATACCGATTGGTTGTGTGTGAAAAGCCCTCCGTGGCAAGGAGCATTGCCGCCGTTCTTGGCGCAGGCAGGCGCGAGGACGGTTTTCTTTCGGGCGGCGGCTATCTCGTCTCCTGGTGCTTCGGACACCTTGCGGAGCTTTCGGATGCGGACGCCTACGATGAAAAGTACGGCAAATGGCGAATGGAGGACTTGCCCATTCTGCCGGATAGCTGGCAGTACACCGTGGCGAGGGACAAGCAGAAGCAGATGAACACCCTGCGCGCCCTCATGCACCGGGACGATGTATATGAAGTGGTCAACGCCTGCGACGCCGGGCGCGAGGGCGAGCTGATCTTCCGCACGGCGTATAATCTCAACAACTGCCGCAAGCGCGTAAAGCGGCTCTGGATCTCCTCCATGGAGGATGCGGCGATCCTTGATGGCTTTGACAATCTCCGCGACGGCGCGGAGTACGACAACCTCTACGCCTCCGCCCTCTGCCGCAGCAAGGCGGACTGGCTGGTGGGCATCAACGCCACCCGCCTGTTTTCCGTGATGTACCACCGCACCCTGAACGTGGGGCGCGTGGTATCGCCCACACTTGCGCTGCTGGTGCAGCGGGAAGCGGAGATCAACGCCTTTCAGCCGGAGAGCTTCTACACCGTCCATCTGGACTTTAACGGCTTCTCCGCCGCAGGCGAACGCATGAAGGAGCAGGCAGAGGCGGAGCGGCTTGCCGGGGACTGCAACTGCAAGACCGCCGCTGTTACCTCCGTCGTGCAGACAAAAAAGACGGAGAAAGCCCCGGCGCTCTACGACCTGACCACCCTCCAGCGGGATGCGAACCGCTTGCTTGGGTACACGGCGCAGCAGACGCTGGATTATCTGCAAAGCCTCTACGAAAAGAAGCTCTGCACCTACCCCCGCACCGACAGCCGCTACCTCACCGACGATATGGAGGGCGGTGTAAACGCGCTGGCGCTGTGCTGCGCAGGCATCTGCGGCACGGAGCCGCCCGCAGCCGTCTGTTCGGGGCAGGTGTGCAGCAGCAAAAAGGTCAGCGACCACCACGCCGTCGTTCCCACGATGGCAGCGGGTGAAACGGACTTGGAAACCTTGCTCGCAGGCGAACGGGAGATCCTGCGCCTTGCCGCCCGTCAGGTGCTTATGGCGGTCAGCGCACCCTTCGTCTATCTGGAGACCGAGGCAAGGCTGGACTGCGGCGGAAATGCCTTTGCCGCCAAGGGGAAAACAATCCTTAATATGGGTTGGAGGGCATACACGGAAAAGGGCAAGCAGGACAGCACCCTCCCGGAGCTTTCCGAGGGACAGATGCTTTCCGTTTCCTCCTGCGCGGTCAAAGAGGGAAAAACGACCCCGCCCAAACAATTCACCGAGGATACGCTTTTGTCGGCCATGGAGACGGCGGGCAAAGAGGATATGCCGGAAGATGCCGAGAGAAAGGGATTGGGAACCCCCGCGACAAGGGCGGCGGTCATTGAAAAACTGGTGGCCACGGGCTTTGCGGAGCGTAGAAAGGCGAAAAAATCTGTACGCCTCGTTCCCACCGAAGCGGGCGTATCCCTCATTACCGTGCTGCCCGAACAGCTCCAGTCCCCGCTGCTCACCGCCGAATGGGAGCACCGCCTCAAGGAGATCGAATGCGGCGAACTGGGCGCGGACGAGTTCCTCGCCGGCATCTGCGATATGGTCGCAGCGCTGGTTCGGGACGCTGCGCCTGTGGACGGCGCGGAGGTGCTGTTCCCCTCCGGCAGACCCGTTGTGGGCAAATGCCCCCGCTGCGGCGCAGAGGTCACGGAGAGCAAAAACGGCTATTTCTGCGAGAGACGGAGCTGCAAGTTCGGGCTGTGGCGGGACAACCGCTTCCTTGCCGCCAAGAAGATCAGCCTGACAAAGAAGATGGCTTCCTCGCTCCTGACGCAGGGACGCGCCTACGCCAGCGGTATCTACTCCGAGAAAACCGGCAAGACCTACGACGCATTCATCGTGCTGGAGGACGACGGCGCGCGTTCCTCCTATAAGCTGGACTTCACCAAATGACCCTCGCAGGCTCCCGCACGGGCGTTTCATTCCCCTGCGGGAGCCGCTGTTTTTACCATGATCCAAAGGAGGTATGCATGAAATGGCTGAAAAACAGACCAACAAGGAACGGCTCAAGGACATCACCGACAGCATCGAGACGGGCATAAAGGAGCTGTTTGAGAGCGACAGATACAGGCAGTAGCTTACCACCATGAGCCGCTTTCACAAGTACAGCGTCAACAACACCATGCTCATCTATATGCAGCGCCCCGACGCCACCCATGTGGCGGGCTTCAACAAATGGCGCGACCAGTTCGGAAGAAGCGTCAAAAAGGGCGAAAAAGGCATTAAAATCATCGCCCCCACGCCCTTCAAGAAGAAAATCGAGCAGCAGAAGTTAGACCCCGACACCAAGCTCCCCCTGCGGGACGAGAACGGCGATATTATCACGGAGGAAAAGACGGTGCAGATCCCCATGTACAAGCCCGTGGTGGTGTTCGACGTGCAGCAGACCGCAGGCAAGCCCCTGCCGGAGCTGGCGGCGAACCTTACGGGGGATGTGCAGAATTACGAGGTGTTTATGGAAGCTCTGCGCCGCAGCGCGCCCGTCCCCATCTGCTTTGAGAAGCTGGCGGAGAATATGGACGGATACTTCTCCGTGGACAAACAGCGTATCGCTATCCGCGAAGGCATGAGCGAGGTGCAGACGGTATGCGCCGCCGTCCATGAGATCGCCCACTCCAAGCTCCACAATAAGGACGAAATCGGAGAAAAATATCAGGAGATCGAGCTGTTCGGCAAGCCCGCGCTGTTCTCCAACGGGCGCATCGACCGGGATAAGCTGCCGGAGGGCTTGTATGTATATGACCTGCGCGGCTCGGATTACGATCCGGGGCTGCCCGTGACCATTCAGGAGCACGTTGTGGTGAACCATGCGGCAACCGTTATTGCCGCAGCGCCCATTGAGCTGCCGGAGCAGGGCTTTTTGTATCTGGGCGAGGACGGGCTGAACTTCACGGGCGGCGAGCAGACCGTGAAGGAGTTTTGGCACGCACAGTACCCGGAAAAGGCAAAGCTTTCCCGCGCCGCCGAGGAGATTCAGGCGGAGAGCATCTCCTTCGCCGTCTGCGCCTATTACGGCATTGAGACAGGCGAAAACAGCTTCGGGTATCTGGCGACCTGGGCAAAGGACAGGGAGCTGACCGAGCTTCGCGCATCGCTGGAGACCATCAACCGAACCTCATCCTCCCTGATTACGGATATCGACCGCCATTACGCGGAAATCTGCAAGGAGCGCGGGCTGGACAGGGAGACGGAGAGCCTTGCCGCCCAGCCGGTGCAGGAGATCGCCGTGCAGGAGCCGGAGCCGGTCGCAGCGCCGGACAACGGCTGCGTCCCCGACCCTGCGATTTCTGTTGAGAGCATGAACGCCTACGGCTACACCGATTCCAATATGCTGCCGCTGACAAAGGAGCGCGCGCTGGAGCTCATGGAACGGGATGTAAGCGTGTATATGCTTCACACCGACAACACCGAGGCCATGGCCTTCGATGCAGAGGAAGTCCGCAGCTTTGACGGTATCTTCGGCGTGGAAGCCTCCGAATGGGAGACGGTCAAAGACCGCTTCGCACCGCCGGACTATGAAAAGGCGTTCCTCAGTAACCCCGCCGACAGCTTTGCCATCTATCAGCTTCGGGATAATGATAATACGGCGCAGCTTCGCTTTATGAACGCCGAGTATCTGGAGAAGAAGGGGCTTTCCATTGAAAAGGGAAATTACGCCGCCGTCTATGCGGGCAGCCTCGACCGCAGGGGCGATACGCAGGACAGGTTGGACGAGCTGTATGAGACCTTCAACATCCGCCGCCCAGAGGATTTTCGCGGCCACAGCCTGTCCGTCAGCGACATCGTGGCGCTGAAGCAGAACGGCGTGGTATCCTGTCATTACGTGGATTCCCAAGGCTTCAAGGAGCTGCCCGACTTCCTAAAGCCGGAAAACTATCTCAAAAACGCGGAGATGGCCATGGAGGACGACTACGGCATGATCGACGGCGTTATCAACAACGGGCCGAAGCAGACCGTGGCAGAGCTGGAGGAACAGGCAAAGTCCGGCAAGCCCATCTCCCTCATGGAGCTGGCGCAGGCGGCGCGCCGGGAACAGGCGCAAGCAGCACGGCAGGAGAAGAAGCCCTCCGTGCTGGCAAAGCTCTGTCCTCCCGTCAACGAGCCGAAAAAGACAGCGCGTTCAAAGCGCGCGGAAAGAGAGCTGCTATGATGAATTTTACCAACGATGAAATGAACCTCATGTGCATCTACCAGAGCGACAGCCGCAGCGGGCTGATTGCCGCCCTCACCGAAATGCGCGGATACCTGGACGAGGACGAAGCCGAGCTGCGGGATCTGACCGACAGCGCCCTGCAAAAGCTGGACGAAATCACCGATGAGGACTTCGCAGCGCTGGAGCTGGTGCCTGACTTCGACACGGACGAATAAGGCGGATGCGGCGGGAGCGGCTTTCGGGTCGCTCCCGCTTTGCTCCCGCGATTCTATTTCCCAAAATCGAAAAAATATTGATTTTGGGAAATAGATGGTGATGCTTCGCTTGTCTGCACTGCCGCATTGTTGGACAAAATGCGTGTATCCGCAAAAATGTTCAATAGATGCGGTTTGCCCTTCTCTTTACAAAAATGTCCGTTCGAGTGCGTAACATCCACGGAAAACGCACAGAATGAGCAGGAAAGAATCCGCACTATTTTTTGAAATCACTTGATTTTCACCGGATAGTTGCGTATAATAAGACTGCGAGGTGAAAATATGATAAAGACAACAGCGATGCTACTGGAAGAATTGAAGGAATACGGTTCTCCGAAGTCAAAGTTAGCGCGTATGGCGGAGCGGGGCGAATGCTTTCCCATTACAAGGGGACTATATGAAACTGACCGGAACGCTCCTGCGTACCTGCTTGCGGGCAGTATTTACGGGCCTTCATACATTTCCTTTGAATATGCCCTTAGCCGCTACGGGCTGATTCCCGAAGCGGTATATGCCGTTACCTGCGCCACCTTTGAAAAGAAAAAGAAAAAGAAGTATGAAACGCCCTTCGGAACCTTCACCTATCGGGATGTGCCGTCCGAGGCGTTCCCGCTGGGGCTTCGGCTCGTGCAGGAGGGCGAATATTTCTACCGGATCGCAGAACCGGAAAAGGCTCTGTGCGACCAGCTCTATACTATGCCGCCCGTACCGAACACACAGGAGCTTTTCCGGCTGCTGACGGAGGATTTGCGGATTGAGGAAGCGGAGATTGGGAAGCTGGACGGAAATAAGGTTTGCAAATACAGCGGAGCGTATCATTCCACGAACGTAAAGAAGCTCTGCTCGCTTTTAAGGAGGCTTTGACATGAACAGCGCCATTGAACAGATGCTGAAAAGCTACCATGTAGAGAATATCTACGACAGAAAGAACGCTATGAAGGAGATCATGCAGGAAATTGTGCTCTGCGGCTTGTCCCGTGCGGGCTTCTTCAAAAAAGCGGCGTTCTACGGCGGAACCGCCCTACGAATCTTCTACGGTCTCGACCGCTTTTCCGAGGATCTGGATTTTTCGCTGGAAGCGGAGGATTTGGACTTTGACCTGACGGCCTACTTTCCCGTGCTGGAGAAGGAAGTGAAAGCCTTTGGGCTGAACGTGGAGATTCAGGAAAAGGAAAAGACAAAAGAAAGCACCATCCGCTCCGCCTTTCTGAAGGGGAACACAAAGGAACATCTCCTGCTGTTCTACGCGGATGAAAAGGTGGCGGGAAGCGTAGCGAAGAATGAAGCGGTCAAGATTAAGTTCGAGGTGGACGTTAACCCGCCCGCCTTCGCCTCATTCGAGCACAAATACCGGCTGCTGCCCGTTCCGTATGAGGTGAAAATGTATGATATGCCCTCCCTGTTCGCAGGAAAAATCCATGCGGTCATCTGCCGTGCATGGCAAAGCCGCATCAAGGGCAGGGATCTTTACGACTATGTATTCTATCTTTCAAGGGGTGCGGCCGTCAATCAAAAACACCTTCGGGCGCGATTGATTGATTCCGGGTTCATTTCTGCCGATGCGGACTGTTCCTTGCCGAAAATCAAAGCGATGCTGGCGGAACGCTTCGACAGCATCGATTATGCACAGGCAAGGCAGGATGTGGAGCCGTTCATTCACGATTCCTCCGTGCTGAATATCTGGAGCGCAGACTTTTTCAAACAAATCACGGAGGGACTGACTGCGGTATAGTCCCCGACTGAAAACCGAATACCGCCCCTTACATAGAGCGTCCGTTCCGGGCGCTCTAAATTTATGCCATGAAGGAGGAACAATATGCCGAGTAAGCTACAAACGTATATGCAGATGGCGGACGAGGCGCAGCGACAGATCACCGGCAGCTACCGGGGCTGGACGGGCTTTCTCACCACCGCCGCAAGGCTGTACAAATACCCCTACGCCGAGCAGGTCATGATCCACGCCCAGCGTCCGGACGCCACCGCCTGCGCGGAGTACGACTTCTGGAACGAAAAGATGGGTCGGTATGTCCGCAGGGGCTCCAAGGGCATCGCCCTCATCGACAGCAGCGGCGAAAGGCCGAGGCTTCGGTATGTGTTCGACGTGTCCGATACGGGCGGCAGAGAATTTCCAAAGAGCCGCTACCTGTGGGAATACCGGGAGGAACACGCGGATGCGGTAAGCGCCATGCTGGAAAGCCGCTACGGTGTGGACGGAAAAGGAGGGCTCCCCGATCAGCTTGAGCGCATCGCGTCTCAGCTTGCGGAGGAATACTGGCGGGACTATAAGCGGGATATCCTCGCCATCGTTGACGATTCCTTTCTTTACGGGTATGATGAGTTCAACGTAGGAGCGGCCTTCCAAAGTGCCGCCGCCGTCAGCATCTCCTACTCGCTCATGTCCCGCTGCGGGCTTGAAGCGGACGACCGCTTCGAGCATGAGGATTTCCTGAGCATCTTCGATTTCAACACCCCGGAAGCCGCCGCCGAGCTGGGTACGGCGGTGAGCAGGATCAACGGAGAGGTGCTGCGGCAGATCGAAGTCACCATCAAGAATTACGAGCGCGAGAAACTCGCGGAAAGGAGCCATAGCCATGACAGAACTGACCTACACCAAGAACGGGGACTACCTGATTCCCGACCTGACGCTGAGCGAGACGCCGGAGGACGCGAGACCCCTGGGCAAGTACGGGAGACTGCGCAGGAGCTACCTTCAGGAGCACAGACCGGGGCTGTACAGCCGTCTGGTGCTGTCGGAGAAGCTGTTCCCGCACCTGCGGGAGATCGACGAGACGGCGAATCGGAGATTGGAGAAGATGATGCCGGAGCTGATGAAGTCGGCGGGCGTGACGGAGGAGCTGAAAGCCCGCGACCAGATGAAATGGGTGGGGCTGATGAACAGCCTGAAAGCGCAGGCCGAGGAGATCATCCTCAGCGAGCTGGTGTACAACTGACCAATGACGCGCCGGAAGCGGAACCGGCGCAGCCTCCGATACCGCAGGCATACCAACTGAGCCTGTTCCCCACGGAGGAAGAGCAAATCGCATATATCGCAGAAGCGGAGAGCTACATGCCCTCCGCTTTTTCCATGTCCATCCCGCAGGCGGATATCGACCACATTCTGCGCATGGAGGGCAACGCCGACTATGCCCGCATGAAGATCGCCACGGAGTTCTCCAAGGGCAAGAGCGTGGAAGAAATCGCGGCGTTTCTTCAAAGCAGCTTCCACGGCGGCAACGGCGTTGTCACCGAAAACGGCAGATATTCCGCGTGGTACGCCGAGGACGGTATCCACATCGCCAATGGGGACGCGGCAAGGTATCTGACCTCTGCAAAGGTCGTAAGCTGGCAGGAGGCGGCGGAGCGCATCGGACAGCTTTTGGAGCAGGGCGAATACGCCGCCAATGTGGAGCTTGCGGAAGCGCCGGGGCATGAGCGCGCGGAGCTGGCGCAGGCCGTATGGTATCTACGGCAGGATTTAAGCGAAAAGGCACGGGCGCAGGGCTATCTCTCCTGCCTGTCGGATATGCGGGGCGGCGGTTTCCCGGAGGAAACGGCGCGGCTTGCCGGGCGGCTGAGAGACCCTGCGTTCCGCGAAGTCCTCATGGACGATTTAGCACAGCTCCAAACCGACTACCGGGAGGACAGGAGCCTGCTGCGCTTTCACTACCACAAGCCGGACAAAATCGAGCAGGGTTTGCGGGAGCTGTCCCTGTCCCGCAGGGAATACCGCACCGAAATGGCGGAGATCCCCGCCGTGCAGCGGTTTATTACGGAGGACGAGATCGCCGCGACCCTGACCCGCGGCAGCAATATTGCGGGCGGCAAGGGACGTATTTATGCCTATTTCAAAGAAAAGCACAGCCCCAAAGAGCAGGCGGATTTCCTGAAAGATGAATACGGCATTGGGGGACGCTCCCACGCGGTATCCGGCGCGTCCCACAGCGGTGAGGATCACAGCGGCAAGGGCGTCAGCTTGAAAAAGCAGGACTGCCCGGAAATTCAACTGAACTGGGCGAACGTCGCCAAGCGTATCTCCGAGCTGATCCGCAAAGACCGTTTCCTGACCCCGGAGGAAAAGACACAGTACGAGCAGCTTCAGCGGCAGACCGCAGCGCGAAGCGCAGCATGGAATGACTACAACGCCGTAAAGGAAGCCCACCCGGACGACCTCGTGCTGTTTCAGGTGGGCGATTTCTTTGAGCTGTACGGTGAGGACGCGAAACAAGCGGCGGGGTTGCTGGATATGAACCTGACCACCCGCAATATCCCCGGTGCTGGCCGTGTGGAGATGTGCGGTGTACCGTCGCACAATTTAGAGATGTATGTGGAGAAATTGCGCGATAAGTATGATGTGACGATTGCCGAAGCACCGGACTTTAGAGGTAAGCGCCGCGTCTATACCCTGCGTTCCGTTGACCATGAAGCGGAGGCCGCCATCGACGCGCAGGAAGCGGAGTTCGGCGCGGACGGCACGAGGGTGTTCCGCGATCCTGCCGCAGAGCAGGCTCAGCCCACGGTGCAGGAGCTGTTCGAGAGATACCGCCTGAGCGTGGGCAACGCGCTTTCCAAGGATGAAGCATTTCTCAACGCCTGCCGCAATTCCGACCGTCAAAACGCCTATCTGGAGGGCGCGGCGGCAATCCGGCGCATCGTCATGGCGTCTGAGGATTTACAGCTCACGCGCCTCTATTTCGATATGCCCTCCTTCCATAACCGGCTCCATCAGGAGCTTTTGGACGAGCTGTATCCCACGCTGGCGACCACGATAACGCCCTCGCCCTACAAGGTGACGCAGGAGGACATCGACGCTGCCTTGCAGAGCTGGAACGGAAAAATTGAAAGCAAGCAGGCGGTTGTTCGGTATATGGCACAGCACGGGCGTGAACGGGACACCGCCGCATGGCTGGCGCGGGAGTACGGCTTGAAGGATACCTCTAAACCGCTGCAAATCTCCGTGGGCAATTCCGAGCCGGTCACGCTGTCATGGGCAAAGGTGCAGCGGCGCATTGCGCTGCTCATCCGAGAAGATAAATTCTTCACAGAACAGGAAAAGTCTCTGCTGGAAAACAACCCGGACTATCGCCTTTTGGGTCGTTTGCGGGCAGACTGCGAATACTTTCTTGGCGCAGGCAACCGCGCAGAAAAGCACCTGTGGGCGGGCAGCGTCTATGCACAGATCGTCAAAATGCGGGAGCTTTATGACGCGCTTCCTCAAAAACCGGAATGGCTGACCAAAGAAATGATTGATGATTATGCCGAGCGGATGGCACCGCAGTATCAGGTCGTAGTGTATCATCACTTTGAAAACGGCTTTGATGAGAAACGGGACTATCAAACGCTGGAAGAAGCAGAAAAAGCCGCACAGGGTTATGTGGACGGCACGATGGAAAGCGACGGCTTTGCGTATGACGGCGCAGCCATCTACGACCAGCAGGCACGGAAGTATCTGCGTATCTACGGCGATTACCCGGATGAACGGGCGCACGCAGAGGTAGCGGGAGGTGAGCCGACCGCAGAAAGCATTATCCCCGCAGACC
>OHBX01000606.1_pt1 | contig 18529 bp, 15 predicted proteins | sample 1577441 | NCBI WGS metagenome assembly OHBX01 (sample SAMEA3879561, study PRJEB24766) | human gut metagenome | biome: human-associated habitat; feature: feces | place: USA | collected 1985/1987 | reverse complement strand
TTTGAAAAGGATTTATAAAAAATAATTAAAATTACCAATTGGAATATCATTTATTGTTGATATGTGAAAAGTAATATAGTATAATTTACACGATGAGATTGGATGATCATTTGGAATTATGAGATGTAAATAGCTATTTCTTAATAAATAATGATTATCCAATAATTTAATACTATTATGAGGACAAAAGCTGAAGAGCTCATGTGGGGAATCCGGTGAGACTCCGGAACTGGCCCGCAACTGTATGGGGAATTGTGTCATAGTAAGTCTTTCACAGAGATATGACAGAATGAGGAACTAAGTCAGGGTGCCACTTTGTTTTCTGATTTTCTAATGACTTGCGAGGCATAAGGCTAGATGCATAAGAAAGCCGGATATGGGAAATCCGGTTCAGATTTAGAATTATGAAATCTGTGCATCTTTTTATTGTCTCGTTTTTTTGTTGCGTTTAATGGAGTGGATGAAAGGGAGTGCCGAGTATGGATAATTTGAAATACTTTTTGGAGTGAATCCAGTTCATGTGACACGGGTTTCATGACCGCGGCAAGCGGTTCAGATCCGGATGGGTATGTTTTAGAAGAGGATGAATTGCCTGCTGTCGGGCAAGGCTGGGGTGCTAATCGAGTATCCGGCAGAGAGTTTATGTTTGCAAAATCGGGAGGAATTATGAAACGGAATAAGGTAAGTAAATTACAGATGAGGCGGCTGGCTGCCGGTGTTACAATTGCGCTGCTGACGGGTACATGCCAGGTGATGGCAGATCAGTCTACAAATCCGATCAGTGAAAGTGAAGTATTTACTGCAGACCGTCTGGCACAGGTCGTTAATAAAAATAACATGCCTAAAGAAAGATTCAAATCCGTCGCAGCAGGTATTTTAGGATATACGCATGATAAGGCCTCAATTAAGACGATTAATATTGATATGGCGGGTCATGACCTGACGCTCGATTTGACGAAAGTTGCCGATTTGGGGGCTGATTATTCAGCATACGGGATCAAGGCGAATAATAAGACAACTATCGTGGTTGACAGCAATAAAACCAATCCGGGGAAAAACGGTACGATTACCATCAAGGCGAAAACGCTGTGGTCTCCCTCAGGAGACAGCGGCAGCAAGTATACTGCTGCACATGGTATCGCAGTGGGCAATTTTAGCCAGAGATTTAATAAAAAAGTAAGTGAAGACCTGGTGAAGACGACGATCAATGCTGATGTAGTGATTGAAGAATTGCGCGGCGGTTCTATCAAAACGACAGGCATTTCGTCTATGGACTGTTCTGATTTAGCGATTAATGGAAGATTCACAATCAAGCCGGGCGCAATTAGCCTTATGCAATGGAATCGGGGCGATCAGTCAAAAACTTATGGCATATATATGATTGGAAGCAATAATACTATTTCTATTACTTCAGCGGATATTGATGATTCAAAGAATGGGTCACTTTCTGACCTGATTAAAACGGACGAATCGCTTTGGGGCGGCAAAACAGAGAAGAATGTTCTTCGTATTGGCGGCGGTACGCTCAAAGTCAAAGAGAATCAGAAAGAACGGTATCTTATCAGCGCCGCGAAAGGATTCCGGACATTTATCAATGTGAATCAGGACGGAAGCGCAATCGGGACATCAAAAGCAGATTTGCAGGGGACGATTCGCATGGATGCTGGGTCAGAAGCTTATGTTGGTCTTACTGCCGGATCGAAATGGGTCGGCGGAACACAGGCAGATACAAAAGGAAAGGTGAATCTTTTTCTTTCAGAAGGTGGTGAATGGAACACGCTGAATGCGGGACAGGGCAGCCGTGTAACCAGGTTTGCCGGTGATGCAAAAGGCGGTGCAATTTATCAAAAAGATGCGGGACAGCTTGTAATTGAAAATTACAGCGGCGCGGGAAAAATCTATTACGCCCATGAGAATGCAGGAACAAAGGCAGAAGACTACAAGGCGGGAGACACCCATATCGGATCCGCGGCAGAAGGATCACGCATTACAGTAGTTACAGATAATAAAGGAATTGTTGATACAGATAAAGACCAAGTGTATAAGGCTTTAAATGCTTTGGCGGGAAAACTGTATTACGATGCTTATAAAAACGGAGAAAAGAAGCTGGCGGGACAGGCAGAGATAGCCGAAGGGCTGACGGCGTCATCTAAAACATTACAAATGAGAGACCTGCTGTTCAAAAAAGAAAACGGACAGGGGTATGTAGAAGATAAACCCGTACCGCCGGCAAATCTGGATGTAAGTGAACAGATTGTTGAAGATGGTCTGGGATCGGGGAATATGTATTGGATGAATAACGGGTATAAAGATGGTGAGGATGATGATCATCGTTATGTCCTGAAGTCCGATACCACGATCAAGGTTGATTTATCAAATCCCAAGACTCTGACATACGGGGGAAATCAAGGTGCCAATGTAGCAAATATCATATGGGGAGATCCGGATTATACAGCGGATGGCTTTATTGATATGAACGGACATAAGCTGACCTTGATTTCTGAGGCAAATCATTTAAGGCATTATGCGTCGGGAATTTTGTCACATGGCGGTGATCTGGAAATAAAGAACGCGGCAGGTATAGATATTGACATACATGGCGATAAAAATGCAAAGAGCGGTATTTATGTCTGGGGACAGGGCAGAAATGGAGCGAGCCTCACTATATCTAATGATAATCAAGCGGAACATGTTGTGAAGATACGTAATACGGCAGCGGAAAAAGACGCAGCTATACTTGTGGACGGCAGGAGCGTAAAGGATGGCGGAAGTGCAAAGCTTGTTATAAAAGGTTTGGTAGATGTTGAGAATGATGATGTCAGCGTAATTCAGGCAAATAAGGGCGATGTGTCAATCGGCGGCGGGAAAATAATAGCCAAAGGGGATAAGGCGTCCAGTTTGAAGATAAATAATGACGGTAAAATCCAGATCAACGGCAATTTGTCGGACAGAAATGTTCTTACGGCAGGAGCAGTCAAACATGATGTACAGATAGAAGGGAATGTACTTGCTCAGAAAGGAAGATTGGGACTGGTTCTGAATACGGACGGGTCCTACATAAAAGGGTTGATAGGAACAGATGCCGGAACAGCTGGTCAAACGTACATGATGCTTTCTGACGGAGCCTCCTGGTACCATGAAGGAAAAGGAGCCCGAACAGACAGCATTAAAGAAAGTAAAATCAAAAACCTTGAGGCTGATGGCGGCAACATTTACCAGAAAAATGAGAAACCGATAACCATTGAGAACTACAAGGGAAATATGAAACTGTTCTATAAGCATGAGAACGCGGGCACGAAGGCGGAAGATTACAAGTCGGGAGATGTACACATCGGATCTGCGGCAGAAGGGTCACGCATTACCGTGGTCACGGATAATAGCGGAATTACCATGACTGATGAAGCCCAGGTATATGAAGTACTGAATGCTCTGGCAGGAAAACTGTATTACGATGCCTACAAGACCGGAGAAGGAAAACTGACCGGACAGGCGACAATAGCCGAAGGACTGACCTCATCCTCCAAAACCTTGGAAATGAAAGACATGCTCTTCAAGAAAGAAAACGGACAGGGATATGTAGAGGGAAAACCCACGCCGCCGCCACTGGTTAATCCGGTACGCCATCAAATCGTGGAAGCGAACTATTTTGCTGAAGAAGCGCGGGATTTCTGGTCTAAAGCGGGAGTTTATGATGGGAAAGGCCACTATAAATTTGATCATGACTTGTCACTGGTAACCCATGCGGAAGATGATCCTGTAACAACAGTAAACGATAATAAGTTCGGAAATATCTACTGGAACGGTGATGTGGTCGGGGATATCGACATGACCGGACACAGGCTGGAACTGAAATCCATTACGGAGCGCCTGCCGAAGAAAAACCCCAATGCAATTACCGTCTACAGCGGTACATTAACAATCAAGAATGTCAACGGAATGTACATCGAATCCGATCCGAAGGGAAGCCTTTACGGACGAGGAATCCTGGTAGCAGGGGTACGCGGTGACGAAAGATGGAAAAGCGGAAGCGGCCATGCAAAGTTAATCATAGAAAATGATGATGATCCGGCACATGCAGTAAAAATCCGTGTAAAAGACACGGGAGAAGATTTCGGCGCTATTGAAGCGCAGAAACATAATGGAAGCGCGCTCGTAGACATTAAAGGACTTGTGGATATTGACTCCAAGATGTGGAGAGCTGTTGAGTCTCACGGGGCAAAAGTATCTATCGGAGGAGGAACAATCAGAGGAACAGATGTCGCATCCTTGGCTGCTTATACAGGCGGCTCGATACTCGTCAATGCAAAGCTGAATGATGAGAATAAGGTAGAAGCTACTTCTGCGACCCGTCCGGTAAAGATTACCGGGGATGTCAGTGCTGAAAGCGGCGGTCATGTCATGCTGGGACTGAACAATAAAGACTCCTTCTTGAAGGGTCTGGTAACCACGGATATATCGGGAATCAATCCGGATACGCAAAAATGGGGAAAGATACCCGGAAAAGTATCTATGGTGCTGGCAAATGGAGCAGTCTGGGAACACAAGCAGGTAGGAGTAGGATACTATCACAAGAAAGGCGCGGATTTCAACTACAAGAACCGTGGTAAGGGAGAATCTATTGACAGCCATGTAACAAGCCTGCGCGCGGACAAAGGCATACTGCTGCAGAATGATCCGCATAAACTGACCATCGATAAATACGAAGGAAACATGAAGCTGGTCTATGAACATGAGAACGCGGGTACGAAGGCGGAAGATTATAAGACAGGAGATGTACACATAAAAGAAGCTGCGAAAAATTCATCAGTTACCATGGTGACGGATAACAGCGGAATTACGATGACTGACGATAAGCAGGTGTACAATGTATTGAATACCCTGGCAGGCAAACTGTACTATGAAGCCTACAAAAACGGAGAAAAGAACCTGAAAGGGCAGGCGACGATTGCGGAAGGGTTGACAGCATCCTCTGCGACGTTGAAGATGGCGGACATGGATTTCCATGAAGCAAGTGGACAAGGATATGCAAAAGAAATAAACCCAAGTCCGAATCCCAATCCCAATCCCAATCCCAATCCTAATCCTAATCCCAAGCCGAAGCCTCCTATTATTTATGGAAGCAAAGAAACTCAGATGATGAAAGGCGCCAAAACAGCCATGGCATCCACCATCCTTCTGTGGGGGACGAACAATAACGACCTGCAAAGAAGAATGGGAGACATAAGACTGGCCAAAGAAGAAAACGGCATCTGGGCCAGATACCTGGGCGGAAAGAACAAACTGGACAAACAGAACACCTACCTCAAACAAACCTATGACATAGCCCAGGTAGGCTACGACAAGAAAAAAGGAAACTGGACAATCGGGGCGGCCTTGGACTACGGGACAGGAAAAGAAAAACTGGCAAGCCTTGCCCTGTACGGAACCATGCAGAAAGAAGACGGACAGTACATAGACGTCATCCTGAGAGGAAGCAAAGTAAAGAATGACTACACCGTATACAACGAAATGAACCACCGCCTGGAAGGGAAGTACAGGACAAACGGCCTGTCGCTGAGCATGGAATACGGGAAGCGGATGAAGAAAGAAAACGGCTTCTACATAGACCCGAGCATTGAACTCACCGCAGGGCACTTAGGAGGAAAAGACTATGACGCCGTAAGCGACTATGCAGGGGGGAAGAAAATGCACATCCACCAGGACGGAATAAACAGCGTGATAGGGAGAATCGGACTGGGGATAGGAAAAGAGACAGAAAGAAGCAACCTGTTTGCGAAGATAGCGCTGGCCCATGAATTCGGAGGGAAAGTGAAGAGCATCTTCAGTGCGGAAAACGAACCGACGAGCGGGACAGAAGTAGACCTGAAAGACAGCTGGGTAGACGTAGAAGTAGGAGGAAGCTGGCTGGTGAACAGGAACACCTATCTGTACGGAACCTACACAAGAAACTTCGGGGCTGACGTTTCGAGCAAGTGGAGAATAGACGCAGGCATCCGCTTCAGCTTCTAAGGATGATGAACGCTTTCGAAAGGGGAATGGAACAAAACTTTGCTATGAGAACTGAATAAGAAGAAACGAAAGGACCGCCTTTCCGGGTATGGGAAGGCAGTCCTTTTCAGTTTATCTTTTTCTCCATCACGGTAATAGATCCTTCGCTTGCGTTCAGGATGACGTCTTTCGTTTCTCGTCATTATAACGCTTAACGTTTTCTGTCATTATGACGACTTCCGTACCCCGTCATTAGAACGGAGGCAAGAATGCTGTGTGAGAAAGCAGGTAAACGGCAACATGACATTAAGTGAAGAATCTATTATTCTGATGACGCCTTACCGGCTTCCTCATCACGGCAATAGATCCTTCACCGACGCTGCGGATGACGTCTTACCATCCGTCGTCATTCTGAGCAGGGGTAAGGATATCTTGTGAGAAAGATGGGAAGCAGCAATATGACACTGAGCGAAGAATCTATTTACTTTTATGACGTCTTACCGGCTTCAGTGTGATGGTAATGGATTCTTTGCTGGCGTTCCGGATGACGTTTTGACATGAGTGATACTTTACCAGTAGGCAAAAAGCGGTCGGAATCCCAGCAGGGATTTATCGTCCCTTGGCATCCAAGATGAAAGAAAGCTTAAAAATAATGAAAATAAAATTACCATAAGAGGAAAAGAAAAAGTAAAATAATTTGCAAATGGTATATGTCTTATGGTAATATAATAATATCTGAACAACCTTTGTTTAGAACAATTTCAGAGAGAAGACAAAGTCGAAAGGCTTTTGTGGAGAATCCGGTGGAAATCCGGAACTGTTTTACAGCCGTGAAGGGTGAGAAACCCCAGTCGGATGCCGCTTGTTTTCAACTTTCTAATGACCTGCAGGATAGGGGGCAGTAGATACTTGTACATTCGGTAACTGTCTGGCTTGTCCCGCAGATTTTTATTTATCCCAAATGCCGGCAGGATAGTAAATAATCAGCAAATGTATTTAAAAATCGGAGAGATCATTCATGATCAAACTAAAGGATGAGATTAAACGGGTGGAAGCGGTAAAAGGCAATGTTGTTCCTGTCAGCAAACAGTTATATCTGAATTTACTGAAAGAAATCAAATTATTGCGTTTTAAAGCCCATGTGGCAAATGACTGGAATCTTCCTTTGAAAGAAAAAGAAAAAGTGTACAGGGATATCACAGAATTATTGTTTGAGTTCTGGCGTGACCAGAGAAATGGAGCGTACAAAATGGCGGAGAATAAGAATACGGTAAAAGCGGAAACAGCAGTGCCGGAAGTAAAGGTGGGGATTGAAAAGGTAGCTTTGTTTAAGAAGCATCTGGAAGATGCGAAAATCAGCGGGTTCGGTATTCAGGATTTTAAGGATGACGTGCATTCCCAGGCTTTCCGCAGTAACCTTCCTGTAGCCGGACAGAACCTTCCTTTCATGATTTTGTTTGATGACAGTGTTTACACGATCATCCAGGTACAGGTGGCGGCAGCGATTGTAACAAAAGAGAAAAAGGCGACCGTTTGTGAAGAGCTGAATGCGTTGAATGACCAGTACCGTATGCTGAAATACAGTGTGGATGAAGCCGGCAACGTGCTGCTGACCTGCTGCATCCCTGCGGGACTTGATCATTTTGATGCGCCGCTCGTTGTGGCGATCCTGAACCAGATCCAGGGGCATTTAAATGCGGTGTATCCGACAATCATGGAAAAGCTCTGGAAGAAATAAAGAGTGAAAGAGACGTGTATTTTATTTTGGAAAAGAGGTTTACATATGAAAAAGGTTCTTATTTCTATGATGATGGCAGCTGCTTCTCTTGGAATGATGGCGCAGGCTGACGCAGCGTCCGGTTATGTCAATGTGGAGGATGTCCTGTCTTCCACGCCGGCTTTTATGCAGGCAGGGAAGACTGTGGTTTCTGAACAGCAGAAATTACAGAATCAGTTCAATGAACAATCTAAAGATATGTCAGATAAGGATAAACAGGCACTCGGACAGAAACTGAACCAGCAGCTGGCACAAAAGGAAAATGAAGTCATGGCTCCCATCCAGGCAAAATTCCGGGCGGCTGTGGAGAAAGCGGCTAAAGATAAAGGCGTAGATTTGGTCATCAATGCAAGAGACGTTATTTATGGCGGCATCGATCTGACAGATGCTGTAAAAGCAAATATGAAATAATGACAGAACGATAAAAGAGTATCCGGCGAGATTGCTTCCTCGGGATACTCTTTTTGTATTTTTTTAAGAATCAATAACATTGGATGGGGTTAAATAAATCCACAAAAAGTTACAAAATAAAATTGAATATGTAAAAATTCTATGATAGAATTCAATTAGCTAATAATTAAAAAACAAGATAATGGAATCTAATAACGGGGAATCCGGTGAAAAGCCGGAGCTGTCTCGCAGCTGTAAGGGAAGTCGGCCTGCTGTGGCCCTTTCACAGAGGGGCAGGCAGACAATGAACCGAGCCAGGGTGCCGTTTGTATTTCATCATCAAAAGACTCGCGAGGCATGAGCCGGATGGAGGATGGGAAATGTTTTCTCATTTCAGTTTGGCTGTGCCTTTTATGATGAGTGTAATTTTTATGGACGGCAGAGTGCCGGGAAGAAAGGAAGAGGGAACACGATGGGGATTTTTGATTCGGCAGTAGGATATTTTGTCCGCGGAGGCCTGTGTATGTGGCCTTTGCTGTTTTGTTCACTGGCAGTTATATTTCTGGCGGTGGAGCGGTATGTGTATTATCGGCAGGCAATCTCCGACACGAAATTTGTGATGATGTTCTGTAAGGAAATGACGCGGGGAAAAGTTTCCGAAGCGGCAGAACTGGCGGAAGGTGCATCAGGCAGCGCTGCAAAACTGGCAAAGGATATTTTGTCTGAAAAGGACAGTCTTGGTCAATCACTTGAATCTGTTACCTATGAAAAGACGGATCGTTACCTGAATCAGCTGTCGGCCCATCTTGATTATTTAGGGGTTATCATCGGGCTTTCTCCCATGCTTGGGCTTTTAGGGACGATTACCGGAATGATGGGGACTTTTTCTTCCATGACGGGACAGCTGCAGAATACGGCCGGTGTCACCGCCGGATTGGCGGAAGCGCTGATTACGACTATTTTCGGATTGGTGATCGCGATTACAGGTATGCTGGTACATGCTTATTTGAACGCGAGGTATAAAAAGGCGATGCTTGATCTGGATGCGGTGGCAGATGCGCTTATCTCCGGACTGTCCGGGAAGTGAGGGGGCATTATGAGGAGAAGACCGAGGCAGGCGGATAAAATGCCTGAACTGATGATCAGCCCTATGCTTGACCTTATATTCCTGCTGCTTGCATTTTTTATCATCAGCACGATGTACATGACGGAAGTGAGGACAATCTCTATTGCCCTTCCTGACGCGCAAAGCGCTGAAACGGTTTCTAAAAGCAGCAGCCTTGTGACTATCAAAAAAGATGGGAGCTGCTGGCTGGATGATAAAAAAATGTCTTTGGATGTGATTGTGGCGGAAGTAAAGAAAAGAAGCGGATCAGACGCGAATTATTCCGTCGTTATCCGCGGAGAGAAGGAGGCCGCTTACAATGATGTCATCCACGTTCTCGACCGGTTTAAAGCGGCCGGCATCACCAGGTTCGGGCTGGCAGCGGAGCAGGAGGCAGGCGGATGAATGACCGGCAGAGGTATGCGGTTGGTATTGCCGCTGCTGTCCTTATTCATTTATTTGCTGCTGTCATGCTCGGATTGTTCGGCGTGAAATATATGGAAGTTCCGTTTCGTGGGGAAGTATTGCAGGTATCGCTTGATGCGGGCGGCGGAAACCGGGGCGGGGGAGGCAGCAAAGGGAGAAAGGCGCCGGCGGCGAAATCATCTGAAGCAAAAATCAATGATGCTGCTGAACCTGTGGAAATGCCTGATGAAGAAATTAATGAAAAGGCAGCGGAAGAAAAGCCGGAGCCGCAGGACAGGGCGGATAAGAAAGAAACAGCGGACACGGCAGGTATGTCTGCTTCTGATGCCGCGGCAGGAAATGAAGGGATGAATACACAGGGCGACGGCAGCGGCAGCGGCGGGGAAACGGGAGACGGGGACGGCACTGGTACGGGTGACGGCAGCGGAACCGGTACCGGTGAAGGTGACGGCAATGGAAGCGGGCCGGGAGCCGGCGTTCCTATTACGCCGCCGACAGTGATAAATAAAGTGCTTCCTGTCTATCCGCCGTCTGCAAAGATGAAGGAAACGACGGGTATTACTTATGTAACGATTCTGGTCAATGCATCGGGGACGGTGGATTCCGCTTATGTGGCGCAGGGGTCAGGAAGCAGTGTCTTAGATGCGGCGGCGATCGATGCGGCTTATCAATGGACATTTTCTCCTGCACTTGATAAATATGGGGTGCCTGTCCCCTGCCGGATTACATTCCCGGTAGAATTCAGATTGAATTGAGGAAATGCTTTTATACCAATGATTAAGATACCGGCATGTTCCGCTTTACGCGCCTGCCTTGTATGGCAGGGCCGTGAACTGCATTTTATCATGCTTTGCGGTATGTGGATTACGCTTCGGTTTGTTTGGCGCCTGAAAATAAAAAACGATTATTTTTTTAAGGATATACCTATGCTATAATAGGACAAGGTATATCTTTTTATATTTTTCGACGTACCTTATTAAATAATAGAAGGAATTAGGATGTCAGCTATAGAAGAAAAGCTGGAAGTTGTGAAAAAGCGGATAGCGGCTGCGAAGGCCCGTTCTCCTTACAGGCAGGACGTGACTCTTGTGGCGGTGACGAAGTTTCATCCATTGGAAGATATGGAGGAGGTTCTCCGACTTGGCGTGAAAGAGGTGGGAGAAAACCGTGTGCAGGAATTGGAAGACAAACGGAGCCGTTTGAAAATGCCTGTTGTCTGGAACCTGCAGGGACATCTTCAAAAAAATAAAGTGAAAAAGGCGGTGGCGGCGGCTGATTTGATCCAGTCCGTAGATTCCGTGGAAATCATGGAAGAGATAGATAAACGGGCAGGGCAGGCCGGCAAAGTGCAGGATGTGCTTCTGGAATTTAATATTTCCGGAGAAACAAGCAAGTACGGCCTGCCGCCGGAAAGTCTGGACGAAGCTGCAGCGAAGGCGGGAATGCTCCCGCATATCCGTGTAAAGGGTCTGATGTGCATGGCGCCTATGGTGGAGGATGTGGAAATGACACGTCCTGTATTCCGCAGGGCTCATGAAATGTGGGAAGTACTGAAAACATATTTTCCCAAAGGACAGGTTTCTGTTTTATCCATGGGGATGACCCGGGATTTTGAAACGGCAATAGAAGAGGGCGCTACGATGGTACGCGTCGGCACCGCCATTTTTGGCGAGCGGAATTATGCAAATGGGAAAGGAGAAACAAAATGAGCTTACTGGATAAATTTAAGGAACAGTTTACAGATCGTGATGATGAATACGAGGATGAAGAATACGAAGAAGAGGGGACGTCGATAGATACGGCGCAGCCTGTTCCTCCCCGTCCGGCAGCAGGCCGTGCGGCAGTAGCGACCCGCCAGGCGAAACCGTATACCATGGTGGTCGTGAATCCGAAAGACTATCAGGATGCCGAAAAAATTGGGAATCATCTGAAGGCTGCCCGTCCGGTCGTAATGAATATGGAAAAGACTGATGCCGATGAAGCACAGCGTATCGTGGATTTTATTCAGGGTGTGATGTATGCTTTGGACGGGCGCATTGACCAGGTTTCTGAAAATATTTATCTCTGCGCGCCAAATAATATGAGCGTGTCCCGTGAGAATTTTGCGGCATTTCCGGAAGCGGAAGCTCCCGCATGGGATTCGCAGGCCCCTAAGGCATAATGTCATTTTTTTCGAAGATCTCCGAGCTGTTTTATGATCTTTTTGTTACGGAGCCGGAGGAAGAAGAGTATATAGATTCTGCGGGAGAAGACGGTAAAGAGGCGGGTCCCCGTATGGCAGGCGCGCTGCCTGCGAGGGCTGTCCGTCCGTTGGATGCTGTCATCTTCGTTCCCCGTGCTTATAGTGATGCCCGCCGTGTGGTGGATGCCATGGAAAAAGGACTTGTAGTTCTTGTGGTTCTTGGCAGCAATGTGGATGATGAAACGGCGAGCCGCTTTGTGGATTTCATGAGCGGTGCCGTTTATCTCGGCAAGGGAGAAGTAGAACTTCTGAACGGGCAGGTGCTTTTGTGCGCGCCATCGGCGGTGCATATTGAGATGGACAGCCTGCCCCGCCTTACGGGGATTCCTTTGTGGAGAGGTCCGGGCGTATGAAAAAGATTATGATGATCGGCTGCGGTGCTATGGGCGGCGCCATACTTTCAGGATGCCTTTCCAAAGGCCTCTGGACGAAAGAAGAAGTATACATTAAAGCAAGCACGGAAAAGTCAACGGTGGAAAAGGCAGAGCGATATGGCGTATCTGCAGCTTCTCTGAAAGATATCGGAGAAGCGGATTTTGTCCTTTTGGCAGTAAAGCCCGACATTATCCCTTTTGTTTTGGAAGAAATAAATCCGTACCGCCCGAGGCGGGTGATTTCTGTTGCGGCGACCTTGGAAGCCGGCCTTCCCGAAAAGACGCCGGTAATCCGTGTCATGCCGAATACTCCCGCTTCGGTCGGGGAGGGTATGACAGCTATTACAGCAGGGCGGTACGCTGACGAGGATTTTATCGAAACGGCAAAAGAAATATTTTCCGCCCTGGGGAAAGCGGCAGTGGTTTCCGAACGCCAGCTTGACGAGATGGGCGCTTTATCAGGAGCGGGACCGGGATACGTTTTCGTGATTATTGATGCATTGGCAGATGCCGGAGTGCGCGCGGGACTTCCGCGGAAGCTGGCAGTTGAAGCGGCGGCGCAGACTTTGTATGGCGCCGCCAAAATGGTGCTGGAAACAGGAAAACATCCCGCCGAACTCCGTGACGGGGTGACAAGTCCCGGCGGTACGACGATTGCAGGCATCCATGCCATGGAAGCGCGCGGCATCCGTGCTGCTCTCATGGACGCCGTCATGGCGGCTCTTGCGAAATCTGATGAAATGGGCAGAAAATAATGAAAGACAGAGAAAAAATTCTCCGCTACTTTTCCGCAACCGGAGAAGAAGCGAAAGATATGGCGATCCGTCTGCTGGATATTGCTGATTCCGTGGACAGAGGCCGGCCATTTGCCGTCGGCCCCTTTATGTCTCCTTTTGCGGCGCAGGTCGGACAGACGATTGCGGCTCACATGAAAACGGTGGCGGTGAAAACTTCCGGCGGATATCATGAAGCGGAACGGATCCGTGTCGCATTTGCCCGTAATGACTATGACGGTCCCGTGGATTTCGGGCTGACCGCATTGAAAGTGACCTGGGATGACCGATACAGGCTCATCGGCCACCGTGATGTACTGGGTTCGCTCATGGGACTGGGCATCGACAGAGCGGTTCTGGGTGATATCCTCATGCAGGGGGCGGGGTGCCAGATTGTGGCAGACAGTTCCATGGCGGAATGGATTAAGCGGAATTTCCTGAAAGTCGCCATGGTGTCTGTGCAGATAGAAGAAATATCTCTGGAAGAATTAGAGCCGCCTAAAAAGGCGGCCAGAGAGGTGCGGGCCACGGTCGCTTCGCTTCGGCTTGATGCGGTCGGCGCGGCAGGATTTGGCATTTCCCGCAGCAAAATGGTACAATGCGTAGAGAGCGGTCGGACGGAAATTAACTGGCAGCCTGTGAAAAGCGCGTCGCAAACCGTAAAAGCAGGAGATGTTATTTCCATCCGCGGAAAAGGACGGGTTGAAATCAGGGAAGTCACGGGGATGAGCCGGAAAGGCCGGACAGGGCTTCTGATTGACCGTTATAAATAAGAAATGAAACCGTTGATATGAAACAGCAGGATTATTTATGATTACACCGATGGATATCCATAATAAAACGTTTTCCCGCGGACTGCGGGGGTACAGCCAGGAAGAAGTGGACGCATTCCTGCAGGAGCTGGCAAGTGACTATGAACGTATTTATCGCGAACATCGTGAGATGGAAGAGGAGATGGATACAGTCAAGACGAAACTCCGCAATTATGAAAAGATGGAATCTACTATGTCCTCCACTTTGGTCATGGCACAGGAAACTGCTGAAAATGTGAAGAGAAACGCACAGAAAGAGGCGGAGCTGGCAGTTCGGGAAGCGCAGAATGAAGCCCATCAAATTATTTCCGATGCGGAAGCGGCCCGCCGTAAACTGAATACCGATCTGCTCAAAACGGAAGGCGATGTCAAGGTCTATATTGAAAAGATTCTGGCCGATTTCAAGTCGGCGATGGCTCTCATCGAATCCGCAAAGAATACGCCGGAGCCGCAGATTGTAAAAGCGCCGGAAGGACAGGACGAGGAAATGGAACTGCCCATCGAAGCGCTGGATGACCGTTCTGCCGATCTCTTTGAAGGAGAAGTAAAAGCTGATACAGCAGAAGCGGAAACTGATGAAGCGGAAGATGAAACACAGCAGGCTGTATCTGAAATATAATAAGGAATAAAAAGGAAGCGGTTCTTACAGGACTGTTTCTTTTTTTCAGGAAATATAAAGCAGCTCTGATAACATGGCTTTTGTTATTAATCGGACAGATTTCTTTTTATGTAAAAACGCTGTCTCTCCTGATGGGGAAACAGCGTTTTGCATTTACTGCTTTTTATTCTTTTTTAGAAGGCAGGCTGCTGTGCAAACAGCTGCCGCTGTTCCTGCCGCAAAGAGGGCGGCCCGTCCCCACTTGCGGACGTTGTCGAAACGGACCGCCGTTTTTACCTTATCCAGGGCAGTGACGGGACGCCTTGCGGAAACGGTCACGCATCCCAGTTTTGTATCAATTTCAATGTTTGTGAAACCAGCTTTGGTAAGAATAGTAGAAAGCTCTTCCGTTTTGTAGAGAGTCATGCCTTTGATGATTTTCGGGTACAGATTGTCGAGAAATCCATAGCCGTCCGCTTCATTTACGATGAGGAAGGTGCCGCCCGGCTTCAGCACCCTTTTGATTTCTTTCAGTGTGTTTGGCAGATTGGGCCAGAAGTATATTGTTTCAAAGGCGGTGATGACATCGAAATGATTTGCGCCGAAAGGAAGGAGTTCGGCGCTTCCTTCATAAACGGAACACCGTCCTTCCGCAATGGCATCGCGGTTGCGCATAAAAGAATAACTCACGCAGTCCGGTGAAAGGTCGATTCCTGCCACATGACCGCGGGGAACTTTCTTTAAAAAGCGGGACAGGTTGATGCCGCCTCCGCAGCCGATGTCGAGGATTTTTTCATTACCGGCAAGATCCAGATGGGAAATCCCCCAGAGGGACACGGGAGTATGGAAAATATTCATAGAGGCAATCAGCAGTTTTCCGGCGGCGCCCTGCGGGTTCGCAAAAGCGGGAAGTTTTTCGGAAAAGTTCATTGTGGCGCTCCTTTCTTAAAACAGGAAATGATATATCTTTATTATAAGTGATTTTTCCGCCGGATAACAGGGAAGGGACGTAATTCTGCATAAAGTGAATAATGGCACCAACGGAAAAACAAAAATGCAGTCAAAATCATCCTGAATTGATTTGGGGAAAAGCAGTTTTTTAAAGCAAAGAAACAAAAATATTCCGAAACAAGGTTGATTATTTATTCATATAACCGTATAATATATCATATCCCATAAAAAGAAATTATATGAAAATCAGTTGATGAAGAAAGGCGGCATGTAAAATGAATGAAATTAAAAAAGTGGTTCTTGCCTATTCCGGCGGATTGGATACGTCCGTTATCATTCCGTGGCTGAAAGAAAATTATAACTGTGAAGTCATTGCCTGTACAATCAATCTGGGACAGCCGGAAGATTTTGATGCGATTCATGAAAAAGCGCTGAAGTCGGGGGCGTCTGTGGCAGAAACGCTGGATGTGCGCAGGGAATTTATTGAAGAGTACGCCTACAAAGTGTTGCAGGCCGGCGGGAGGTATGAAGGTCGGTATCTTTTAGGAACGTCTTTTGCCCGCCCGCTGATCGGCAAGTGTCTTGTGGATATGGCAAAGAAATACGGAGCGGATGCCATCTGCCACGGTGCCACCGGCAAGGGAAATGACCAGGTCCGTTTTGAACTGGCGGTGAAAGCACTGGCGCCCCACATGAAGATTATCGCTCCCTGGCGACTGTGGGATATGAAATCCCGTGAAGATGAGATGGCTTATGCAGAAGCACACAACGTACCTATTGATAAATTTGATGAAAAGCAGACGGAAGAAGAAAAAGCGGCACAGAAATATCCCTACTCTATGGACTGGAACATGTGGCACCTTTCCCATGAGGGGGATGATTTGGAAAATCCCGCCAATCCGCCCCACAAAGATATGTACCTTGTCACCTGTGATCCCGAAGACGCTCCTGATCAGCCGGAATTTGTTACCATCGAATTTAAGGAAGGAAAACCGATTGCTGTCAACGGGAAGGAAATGGACGGCGTGGAACTGGTCAATACGCTGAATGAAATCGGCGCAAAGAACGGCATCGGCATTGATGATCTTGTGGAGAACCGACTGGTAGGCATGAAATCCCGCGGCGTATATGAAAATCCGGCAGGTTCTATTCTTTTCTATGCCCACAGCGAGCTGGAACGCCTTTGTCTGGATCGCGCCACCCTTCATTTCAAGGAAGTGGCGGCCGTCAAATACAGCGAACTCGTTTATGACGGCATGTGGTTCGCTCCTCTTCGTGAAGCACTGCAGGCATTTGCCGATGAAACTTCAAAGACAGTGACGGGAAAAGTATCCCTCCGCCTGTATAAAGGAAATATCCTCTCCAATGGCGCGGAAAGTCCCTATTCCCTCTACAATGAAGAATTTGTCACATTCGGTGAAGATGAAGTATACAACCAGGCGGATGCGGAAGGTTTCATCAACCTCTTCGGGCTGCCTCTCACCATTCGTGCGCTGATGAAGGAAAAGAATGAAAAATGAGTGAAATGATGTGGGGCGGCCGTTTTCAGAAGGCGGAGGAAAGAAGCGCGCTTGATTTCAACGCTTCTGTTTCCTATGACTGCCGTATGTATAAAGAAGATATTGCCGGCTCGCTGGCTCATGCATTCATGCTGGCGGACCGCGGCATTATTTCCAAAGAGGATCTGGAAAAGATTACCGGGGGTCTTTTGAAAATAAAAAAAGAAATAGACGAAGGCCGGTTTGCATTTTCTGTGAAACTGGAAGACGTCCATATGAATGTGGAAAAGCGTCTGACCGATGATATCGGCGACGCGGGGGCCAGACTCCACACGGCAAGAAGCAGGAATGACCAGTGCGCCGCAGATCTCCATATGTATATGCGCCGGCATATCGCGAAGCTGGCGGAGAAGCTGATTGCCGCCGAAGAAGCGCTGGTGGGGGTGTCTGAAAAATACAAGGACGTCATCCTGCCCGGCTATACCCATATGCAGAGAGCGCAGCCCGTGCTCTTCGCCCATCATATGATGGCTTACTGTGCCATGCTGCAAAGAGATTTTGAAAGGCTCACCGGCTGCTATGAAATGGCGGATGTCTCGCCTTTGGGCGCCTGCGCTCTGGCAGGGACGACTTATCCTACCATGCCGCAGGAGACGGCGGAGAAACTTCATTTTTCAAAATGCTATGGAAACAGTTTGGACGCGGTTTCCGATCGTGACTACCTTCTCCAGTTTCTTTCCTTCGCATCCATCTGCATGATGCACCTGTCCCGCCTGTCGGAAGAATTGATTCTGTGGAGCACCGGTGAATTCGGATTTATTGAGCTTGATGACGGATACAGTACAGGCAGTTCCATCATGCCGCAGAAGAAGAATCCCGATATCTGTGAACTGGTCCGCGGGAAAACAGGACGGGTATACGGACATTTGACGGCGCTCCTGACCGTGATGAAAGGACTTCCTCTTGCCTATGACAAGGATATGCAGGAAGACAAGGAAGGCGTATTTGACGCCATAGATACACTGGGGTTCGCTTTGGATATTTATGCCGGCATGCTGGGCACCATGACCGTCAACGGCGCGCGTACAAGAGCCGTCTTGGAAAATGACTTCTCCAATGCCACCGATATGGCGGACTATCTGGCAAAGAAAGGACTTCCTTTCCGCCGTGCCCATGCGGTGGTGGGAAACGCGGTGGCTTACTGCATTGAAAACAGAAAAGTGCTGCTTGCCCTCACCATGGAAGAATTTAAAAAGATGAGTCCTCTTTTTGAAACCGATATTTACGAAGTCCTTCAAATTGAAAACTGCGTGAAGAACAGGGATAGTTACGGCGGTACCGGACCGAAGCAGGTGAAGCGCCAGCAGCGGGAAGCGAAAAAGATAGTCAACAGGCAGAAAAAACTGGCAGCAGAATGGAAAGAAGCGAACGCGTTTATAGAATAAGAATGGGAAGGAAAATATCTTTATAAATGATTTTGCATCAGGCCCTCATGCGGATGAGGGCTTTTAGCATGGCGGAATGAAGAGGGCGGACCAAATTGAATATGAATCGGAAAATATAATAAAATTTTGCCTAAATATATATTTTTGAT
>OHBX01000582.1_pt1 | contig 19142 bp, 13 predicted proteins | sample 1577441 | NCBI WGS metagenome assembly OHBX01 (sample SAMEA3879561, study PRJEB24766) | human gut metagenome | biome: human-associated habitat; feature: feces | place: USA | collected 1985/1987 | reverse complement strand
TATCTTTAAACTGTGTTATCCTAAAAAACCGACACAATATTTCATGTGTCATTTCATGTGTTTTTATAAGGAAGGAAAATATGCTTAATATCAAACACTTAACAAAAACTTACGGCAGCAAAAAGGCGGTTGACGACCTTTCTTTGCACATTGCACCGGGGGAGATTTACGGCTTTATCGGCCATAACGGCGCAGGCAAAACAACAACGCTCAAAAGCTGCGTCGGAATCCTTCAGTTTGATGCAGGCGAAATACTTGTGAACGGCACTTCCGTTCGGAAGGACCCCCTGACCTGCAAAAAACTCATCGCCTATATTCCGGACAATCCCGACATGTATGAGTTTATGACAGGCATCAAATATCTTAACTTCATCGCGGATATTTTCGGCATCGGAGCGGAGGAGCGGGTACAGCGCATCAATAAATATGCGGACATGTTTGAGCTCACCGCCTCGCTTGCGCAGCCTGTTTCATCCTATTCCCACGGCATGAAACAAAAACTTGCCGTTATCGCAGCTTGGATTCACTCTCCGAAGCTTATCATTATGGACGAGCCTTTTGTCGGGCTCGATCCCAAAGCAGCGCATACTTTGAAAGGACTGATGCGGGAAGTCTGCAATGACGGCGGCGCAATCTTCTTTTCGACCCATGTGCTTGAAGTTGCGGAAAAGCTTTGTGATAAGGTTGCGATCATCAAAGGCGGCAGGCTCATCCGTTCCGGAACCATGGACGAGGTCAAAGGCGATGAAAGTCTTGAATCCGTTTTTCTCGAGCTTGAAGCCGAATAAACTTCGGAGGCGCACTTATGCTTAAAATTCTTCTTAAACGGCAGCTCTATGAACTCAACCGAAGCTTTTTCTATGACCCCAAAAAGGGCAAAAGCCGTTCAAAGTTCGCATCCGCCGCGTTCATCGTGCTGTATGCCCTTCTTATGGTCTGCGTACTGGGCGGAATGTTCGCATTTTGTGCTTATCAGCTTGCAAATCCGCTCCGTGCCGCCGGGCTCGACTGGCTCTATTTTGCATTGTTCGGCATAATCGGGCTGATGTTCGGCGTTTTCGGCAGTGTGTTCAACACCTATGCCGCGCTCTACAAAGCAAACGACAACGACCTTTTGCTCTCCCTTCCCGTGCCCGTCGGAAGCATTCTGCTTTCTCGGCTGCTGGGCGTCTACCTTATGGGGCTGATGTTCTCGGCGGTTGTGTTCGTTCCGGCAGCGATAGTTTACCTCTGCATTGATTTCTCCGTCGGCACGCTTTTGGGCTGCATTCTCGGAATGCTGTCAATCTCCGTCTTCGTTTTTGTTCTGTCCTGCGCATTGGGTTGGGTGGTTGCAAAAATCGCCTCCAAGCTGAAACGGAAAAGCTTCCTCACGGTTATAATATCGCTTGTGTTTATCGGCGGGTATTATTATGTTGTAAACAATATCACGACCCTTTTAATGCAGTTTACGCAATATGCCGGCGCAATAGGGGCAGGCGTCAAAAACTTTGCTTATCCTGTTTACCTTTTCGGGCGGATGTCGGCGGGAAACCTTGTTTCCGCTCTGCTGCCCGTGTTCGGCACAGCCGCGCTTGCATTGCTTACATTTTATGTTATGTCGAAGAGTTTTTTAAAGCTTGCAACCGCTTCTTCCGATACCGTAACCGCAAAGTATAATCGTAATGCACGACAAAAGGCAAGCGGCGTTTTTTCCGCTTTGCTCAATCGTGAGTTTAGCCGATTCACCGCAAGCCCTGCATATATGCTCAATTGCGGTTTTGGCGTTATAATCATGCCCATTGCAGGCATTCTGCTTCTCATCAGGGGTGCAGCTCTTCGTTCAATGCTGTTTGAGCTTTTCGACAGCAACACGGGAACGATTGCGATACTTGCTGCCGCTGTCGTCTGCCTTGTGTCCACAATGAACGATATGACTGCGCCGTCCGTCTCTTTGGAAGGAAAAACTCTTTGGATTCTGCGTTCAATGCCCGTAACCACGCAGCAGATCCTCCGTGCAAAGCTTGCAATGCAGCTCCTGCTGTCCGGAATTTCGGTGCTTTTCGCCGCGATCTGCATATGCATCGCATTTGCCGTGCCGATAAGTTCAACGATTGCGGTAATCCTTGCATGTCTTTCCCTCGTTGTCCTTCTTGCCGAATTCGGATTGTTCCTTGATCTCAAAAAGCCGAATTTGAATTGGACGACCGAAATCACGCCCATAAAACAGAGTTCAAGCGTGATGTTCGCTCTTTTCGGCGGGTGGCTGTACGTATTGCTGTTCGGGGCCGGTTGGTTCCTCGGCGCACATGCGCTCGGAGCGGAGCTTTACCTCATGCTGTTTTTTGCACTGAACGTGATTCTTTCTGCGGTACTGCGTTCGTGGCTCATGCGCAGCGGAACCGATATTTTTGAGAGTTTGTAAATTTATTATTCAACTTCATATTGAATTATTTCAAAAGGGTATCTCCTAACCTGTCGGAGATGCCCTTCATCATTTCATAAACCGACGTAAACGGAATCAATTTCCCGGGAAATAATTGCTTCCTTCAACCCGATCGGCTCAATTTCCCGGGAAATAATGTCAAAAATTCTTCGGTTCCTTGCTGAATATTTCGACTTAATCCGAATATTTCTGTTCGAGGTGTTTATTAAACAGATAGGATTCATAGTCACTGATGGAAAATGCACGTTCCGAGGCTGCATCGCCGTACCGTTCCGCAAGCTCCGCAAACGTGATTTTCCTTGCTTAGCGCTGTGCAAAAGTGTCTTCTTCGTTAATTCGGCGCATTATTTCCTCAATACCGTCAATTTTCAGGTTTCCGATTCTCCATTCAGGAGACATGTGCGTATAATTGTACCAAATGTCAAAATTATTCGTAATATTGAGAACAATGAAATCTCCGTTGGAATAATCCGGATTCTCGCTGCGCTTCAGCAGACTTTCAACGCATTCCGCTTCGGTGCGCAATTCTTCATACTGCCAATAGTACGGCACGAGGCATTGCGGGATGTCACTCTTGATGATGCGAATCGGATAGAGCTTGCGATTTTCACCGTCGCAGCTTCCCGCATGAACAAAGAATTTAAAACTCTGCCCGATCTGCCGGCAGCGTTCGGCAAGTTTCAGCTTTTCGGCAAGTTTCGGAAGTTCCGCAACTTCATGCTTGTTCTCTGCATTTATAAACGCCTGCCACCGCGGTGCAATGCCGTTTTGCAGCAGAATTTCCGTCGCTTTCAGCAATTCCGAATACGCACCTTTTCTGCCGATGTACCTATCCGTCGTTTCCTCTCCGCCGAAGAATGTGAGCTGAACGACTTTTACGCCGACTTCACGGAGGAACTTTGCATACTCCCCGTCTCTGACAAGCCGCCAAAAACTTGCAAGCTCAAACCTTTGCGGTTCGCAATTAACGCTCAACGCCTTGTCGCGTTCCCAGCGCGCTCTGTATTCCCCGCAAAAATCCGGTTCGCGAAGCCAGCTGTAATATTCAATTTGTTCAAAGTGCGGGCGAAAGCTGTTCACAAGCATTTCGTCTGCACCGTTTTCCGGCGGAATATTCGGCAATCGGCCGAGCCAGCAATGCCTGCATCGGTTCGGACATCCGTACATGTCAACCACCAAAGCAAGCTTTCTGCTTTTTTCAATGTTAATACTCATACAATTGGTACTCCCGTTAAAATATCGGCACCCGCCGAACAACAGCGAGTGCCGCATTTTTCTGCTTTATTCAGTTAATAAAGTACTTTCGCAGCCGAGTTATTTATTCCTGCTCGGCAAGCGAACCCGCAACGCGGACGCCGGGAAGCATAACCGCAAACGGTCCGCTGTAGTTCTTGCTGTCGTAGCGTTCGGTTGTGAACTTCATCCCGCCGCTGCAGGCATTGATGCTGCCGTTTACCGAACCGCCGGTCACGATGCGAACGCGTTCCCCGTCGAAAAGGTACGCAAGGCGAATTTCTCCGCCGAAATGTCCGGACATTGTGTCCATCTGGAAATCCGAGAATGTAACGGCGTAAAGATAAGGTTCTTTTTTCATTTCTTCAAACGAAACACTGCCGTTTTCGCAGCTGTATGCGGAATAATCGCCCGTGGGCTCAATGCCGAGATAATAACTCATTCTTGCGCCGCCGTGCAAAGTTTCAACCTTGCCGTCGGCAATCACGGAGCGATCCTTCATGGGAATCGCTTCACTGCTGAAGGGAACCTTTGCGCGAAGGGTCATGTTGAGCCTTTCACCGTCTTTCATCTCGGGCTGGACATCCGTCCCGACCTTCCATGTTGAATACCCGGGATAGACCATTCCCGCACTGCTGCGCGCAATGTAATAGGAAAGCACTTCCGCCGCATTTTCGCCCGAGAGAATCAGGTTGTAGGTTCCGCTCGGCAGTTCCGCACGGGCAATTGCCCTGTCCGCCACCTCGCGGAGCGCGGTTGTGACCTTTTCGCGCAGCGCATCGCAATTCAGATTGTCGTAGCCGAATGCATGATAAACTTCAACATCCTCGGGTTCCTTGCACTGAACGACGAATTCGCCGTCAACATCGTTTTTATAATAGCAAACGTCCGTTCCGTTATCGCCGAGGATACGGGTTTTGACCTGCTTTGAGAAAATCTCCGCAGAGTTCACGAATGCACGCGGATCGTTATCTGCCGCAAACAATGCAGCCGCAAAACGCTTTGCCGCCTCTTCAGCCGAAACCTCCGCAAGGCTGCCCGCGGCCGCAATGGGTTCACAAGCCTGTTTTTCAGGCAGTTCATAATACGGGTTGCCCGCAAAAGACGCCGCATGCTTCGCTTCCTTAAGAAGGGTCAGAACTTCCTGCTCCGACTGGGACGGCACAATGGTGACCTGTGACCTGCCGCGCATCGGCTTGCCGTCCTTTTCGTAATCGCAAAACACTTCAACGTTGTATTTATGGGTATCCCTGATGCGGCGCATATCCTGCCTGCGGCGAATAAAGAAAACTTCCGCAGTGTGCTCTTTTTTTTCGTTGATGCGCCACGTTTTGATTTCAGCTTCTTTTAATGCGTTTTTAATAATATCTATCATAATAAAAGCATCCTTTCGAATCAAAATTCTTTCCGAACTTCATCAGCCCAGACGAATCGTCGCCTTGATGTAGGGACCGCCGTCCGAAACTTTGACCCATTCTTTGTAGCCCTTGCCGCATGCTCCGCAGCCGCCGAGTTCGATATTGTCGCTCATCATCGTGATGGACTTGAGCAGGTCGGGAACATAGCCCGTCAGCACGACAGGGGAAAAGATCCTGCCTGTCAGCTTGCCGTCCTTGATTTCCCTTGCAAAGTTGACCATGCACTGAATGCCCCAGTTTTTGGGGTCTTCCATGCCGGAGCTGGGTTCTTCAAGCAGCATTCCGTATTTTACGGAAGCGATCATGTCTTCAACTTTATCGCTGCCGGGTTCGAAATAGGTGTTCGTCATGCGCGTATACGCCTTGCGCTCATAGCTCTCGCGCCTGCCGTTGCCGGTGGGTACGGTGCCAAGGAACATTGCGGACTGCGCATCGCTGATGCCTGCTTTAAGAATGCCCTTGTCAATGATAACAGTGTCGTGGGACAGGGTGCCTTCATCATCAAAGAAATAGGTTGCAACCTCGCGCTGAGCGCAGCCGTCGTGCATGGTAACGAGCGGGGATGCTACCTGCTTGCCGATATAGGACTGTGCAAGAGCTCTGTCCTTAACAAACATATCCATTTCAACGCCGTGACCGAACGCTTCATGAACGATCATGCCCGTGACTTCGGGTGTGCAGATGCATTCATAAGTGCCGGGTTCCATGGGTTCGGCGTTCAAAAGATCCGTAACGGTCTTTACGCACTGCGGAATTGCAGACTCCATTTTATCAAGCAGCTCCGCACCGCCGAGGTTGGAGAATCCGCGGAAGCTCTGCTTGATTTCCTCACCCTTTGCCGCAACAAGAGCCATGATGCCCGTTGAATAAAGCACGGACTGTTCAAGCTCGCGGTTTGCGGAAAGGAAGAGCTTGTGATATTCCTGATAGATGAAGCCCGTTATTGCGTCAAGAATGCGTTCATCGGCTTTAACAGCCTTTTCGCGCAGCGCGGTCACGGTTTCAATCAACTTTTCGTCGCCGACCTCGCGGGGATGAATTTCGTAATCCGTTGCCTCGCAAAGCGTGCAGGGTTCATCGCTGATGCATTTGTACTCCGCTTCTTCGGTTCCTTCGGGAATGAAGTTTGCGGGATTCATGAGCTGCTGCTCGATTTCTCTTTCAATTTCGGGCAGGTTTTCTGCCGTGATTTCGTTTGTGCTGTATTCGGCATAGCCTTTGCCGTCATAGACCTTCACGATCATACCCTTGCCGCCGAATGCGTTTGTTGCGGAAATTGCAACGCCGCTCCGCGATGCACGATAACCTTTTTCATAATTATCGGTGATGAGCACGGATGCATATTGGTATTTTTCGTTCAGCTTTGCAAGAAGCTGCTTCGCAAGCGGCTTCTTTTGCGCAATGTATTCGCTGTGTGTAACTTTTTGCATATTAAAAACACTGTCTCCTTTCGAGCGTTGTCTTTAATCTATATTATACCCCCGCCGGACATAATGTCAAGCGAATACGGAGCGATGTTGCGAAATTGACACACTGCGGCATCAAAGTGCGCGGCCCGTCCGTTCTCTTTTTTAAAACGCTCTTATTAATTTGCTTTTTTGCGAAAAAAAGCTTATAATATCGTAAACGGAATCCGCATCCGCACGGTATGCGGCGGAGTGAATTTAACTTTAAAAAGCAATAATTAATACAAATTCGGAGGGTACACTCATGCAGTATGTAACACTCGGCAAAACCGGGCTTAAGATTTCCCGCGTCGGTTTCGGCGGCATCCCCATTCAGCGCATCGATGCGGAAAAGGCAAAGCCGCTTATCGACGCCCTTATTGAATGCGGAATAAACTATATCGACACGGCACGCGGCTACACCGTCAGCGAAGAATACATCGGCGGCGCAATCTACGGACGGCGTGACAAGTTCGTTCTTGCAACAAAGAGCATGGCACGCACACGCGAAGCAATGGAGGCAGACATTGAAACAAGCCTCCGCAACCTCCGCACCGACTATATCGACCTGTATCAGGTACACAACCCAAGCATGGAACAGCTTGACACCGTAATCGGTGCAGGCGGCGCACTGGAGGCACTTTTTGCGGCGCGCGAGGCGGGCAAAATCGGGCATATCGGCATCACCGCACACTCGCTGACGGTTTTTGAACGTGCGCTTGAGCTTGACTGGGTTGAAACGATCATGTTCCCTTATAACATTGTTGAAAGCCAGTGCGAACCCCTGCTGCAAAAATGCCGAGACAGGAATATCGGGTTTATCGCAATGAAACCCATGGCGGGCGGTGCAATTGAAGACGGACGCATTGCAATGCGTTATCTTGCCGCAAACGAGCTTGTAACCGTCGCGATCCCCGGCATGTACTGCGCAGAGGAAGTTCAAACAAATTCCGCCGCCGGTTCCGACACTTCGCCCCTTACCGATGATGAAAATGCCGAGATCGCAAAAATCCGTTCCGAACTGACGGGCAATTTCTGCCGCCGCTGCAACTATTGCGCCCCCTGCACCGTCGGCATCAGCATCCCGAATGTGTTCCTTTTTGCAGGCTATCTCGAACGCTACGGGCTTGCCGATTGGGCAAAAGGACGCTATAAAACCCTCCCCGTAAAAGCAAGCGCATGTATCGGCTGCGGCAAATGCGAACCCCGCTGTCCCTACGGACTGCCGATAAGAAGCATGCTTAAAAAATGCGCAGAGGAGTTTGGGGAATAAAGGTCTAAGCTTTACGTTTATTAATCGTTAAGAATTCAAAAAAAACTGTTGACAAATGCCCCGAAGTGTGATAAACTTATCAAGCCTTAGGGGTATGATGTAATGGTAACATAGCGGTCTCCAAAACCGTTCTTCTGAGTTCGAGCCTTAGTACCCCTGCCAAAGAAAAGTCCGAGCGATTTCGCCCGGACTTTTTTGCTGTCGAAAATCAAAAAGCCGCAATCAGCCCGAATCCCGTGCGATGATTTTCCCTGTATTACGCAGTTGCACTTGAACTCCGGCAGGAAAACGGAGGGTTGATTATTCCGTGGGCAGCAGAAACATTGGAATAACGTTCAACGCTGTTAAGGCTCTTTTCGGCGAAAATGCGGTCGAATGAATACCTGTTTGCATAAGTTTTTGATTTTTCAGCAGGAAAATTCAAAAAGTTGTTGACATTCTGCGAGATATTTGGCATAATTGACTTTGGCGCAATGTTCGCCGCATTATTTTTCTTTGGAGAAACAAAAAATGAAACGAATCGTTATTGCACTGGGCGGCAATGCATTGCAGGAAGCAGGCAAGCCCGCAACCGCAGAGTCCCAGCTTGAAGTTGTTGAAAAAACTTCCGAATACATCGCAGACATCATCGAAAGCGGCTATGATGTCGTTCTTGCGCACGGCAACGGCCCGCAGGTCGGCAGGATCGTGCTTCAGAACGAATATGCTTCCGCCGTCACCCCCGCAATGCCCTTTGACGTTTGCGGCGCAATGAGCCAGGGCTACATCGGCTACCACATGCAGCAAGGGCTTGAGAAAGTCCTCCGCGCCCGTAAAAACGGAAAGCGCGTTGTGACTGTTGTTACGCAGGTTGTTGTTGATAAGGATGACCCGAAGTTCAAAGCACCCTCAAAACCCATCGGCCCCTTCTATACCGAAGACGAAGCCCGCAAGCTTGAAGCCGAAAAAGGCTACACCATGAAGGAAGATGCCGGCAGGGGTTGGCGCAGAGTTGTTGCTTCCCCCATGCCCGTTGAAATCGTTGAGCTTGATGCCGTTAAATGCCTTATGAACGGCGGCTTCATCGCCATCACCGTCGGCGGCGGCGGAATCCCCGTAATCAAGGACGAAAACGGCAACTATATCGGCACGGCAGCCGTTATCGACAAGGATCTTGCATCAGAACGCCTCGCAGAGGACATCGATGCCGATGCACTCGTCATCCTGACCGCTGTTGAACAGGTTTGCATCAATTTCGGCAAACCCGAACAAAAATCCCTCGCAACCATGACCGTTGAAGAGGCTCGCCGCTATATGGCGGAAGGGCATTTCGCACCCGGCTCCATGCTGCCCAAGGTTGAAGCTGCCGTCAAGTTCGTTGAAAGCAAGCCCGGCAGGAAGGCCATCATCACTTCCCTCGACAAGGCGGTTGAAGCTCTTGAGGGCAAGGCAGGCACTACCGTTTGCTGATGCTTGATAAAATATAAAACATTTCGATAACAGTCCGTAATCAAAATGTTTTCTGCTGTTTATCGCAGCATAATCCGCAAACATGCCCCTGAAAGATCGATCCTTTCGGGGGCATGTTTGCTTGTTTTAACTTCTGCTCACGGTCAATTTCCGTCGGTTTATTATCGGTTGGTTTTAAACATCGTTTCTGTTTTTCCCCCCCCGCATACATGCTTTCGTTCAAAAAAGATGCGCTTCCGAAATAATTTTTTCCGCAACCGTGATATCGGCGGGACAAAGCTCGAAGTCTGCAAGTTCCGACGGGTAAACAAAACGAATTTCTTTATGTTCAATGCAGCGCGGGTCGCTGCCGATGATCGCTGTTCGGAACACTGTGAGCTGAATTTCAATATCCGGATATGAATGCAAAACGCGCATAAATTCGCCCTTTACGCAAAGATCGACGTCCAATTCTTCGCGGCATTCACGCAGCACGGCCTGTTCCGGAGTTTCCCCGGGTTCGATTTTTCCGCCCGGAAATTCCCATTTCAGCGCACGGGTTTTGTTTTCCGCACGCCGACAGATGAGAATTTTACCATCCTTTTCAATGATTGCAGCAACAACTTCAATCCGCTTTGATTCGTTGCTGTCGCTTTTTGAAGTTGAAACGGGTTCGTGCCTTGCACCCTTGCGGCGCAAATTCAGCCGCAGCGTTTTAAGATGCGCCTTCTGTTCCGCCGTTATGCGAAAACTCTCAACCGCCTTCTGAATCGTTTTGTTGTGCACCCACGGGGAAAGCCTGTGTTCTTCAACAAAGGGAACGGTCGAATCGTATTGCTTTGCAAGCGCAGTTGCAAAATACCATGCCTGCATCATATTCACATAGTATTCTTCCGAACATACGGAGGCGGCAAGGGCATTGATTTCGGAAGCGAACTCTTTTTCAAGGTAAAAACACATCAGCATCCGCAGCCCGAAACGCACCGTGTAAGGATGTGCCGATTGCAGCCATTTTTTGATTATCGGCAAAAGCTCCCCGGTATGCTTTGCAAAAACGCGCGGAGTCATGCTGTCGCAAACAGCCCAGTTTGTTACGTACGGAAGGAACGCTTCAATCGTTTTTACGGCGGAATCAAAATCCCCTATGCTCTCCGCAATGTATGCATGAACAAGGTTCTGTTCGTGATATTCATGCGGCAGTGCGGAAAGAAATTCGTTAATTCCCGCATTTTTTCCGAACCGTTTTGCAATGCGGCGGAGCTGCGGCGTGCGCACGCCGATAATGCTTTCCCGCGGAACGTTCGGAATCAGCTTTGCCGTAAAATCCGCATATTCTTCATCGCGCGCGGCAAATATCGCATTCAGCATTTCTTTTTCAACTTCAACGGACATTTCAGGCTCCTTTGTTATTCATCGTTTCATCAATTTTTTATAAACATTGATGTTCTCATCAATATGTTTTGTTTAAAAGAATTCGACGCACCCGAACCGAGTGCGCCGAACACAGTTTCAAAGCCGTGAATCTCAGCTGCCGATTAATTCAGCTGCCGAACTCAGCCGTTAAGTATTGCGCGGCGGAGAATTGCAAGCGCGTCAACCGTGTCAACAACACCGTTGCCGTCCATATCCGCACGCTCTGCCTGTTCGGGTGTGAGTGCGGCAATACCCATTGCCCCGCGCAGTGCAAGCAGTGCATCCGCAGTTTCGACAACGCCGTTGCCGTCAACATCGCCTGCCGTACCGGGCTGGGAATTGTAATCGGTGATTTCAACATCGACTGCACCGAGTTCACCGTAACGATAAACCGTGAACACATAGCTCTTGCCTGCTTCAAAAACATAGTCGTCATTTCTGCCGTGCGCCGTGCCTATATCGCTGACAAGCCCGATCTGAGGGCCGTCATCATGCCAATAACGCGGGTTTGCAATGCACCAGTCGTATGTGCCTGCGGGAATGCTTACGGTGACGCTTTCGCCGTTGAAAACGATATCCGTTTCGGTCATGAAGTTGCCGTCCGCATTCTCGGGGAGCTTATACTCAAAGCGTGAATAAAGCTCTTCCGCGCCTTCTGCGCCGTAAGCCAGGACATCACCCGTTTCGGGAATGCCGACGCCGTATTCCACAGCATCGGCATCAAGCAGCATCTGGAAGCCGGAACCGTCAAGATACACTTCGTCAATAACGCGGAGCGTTACGGAAGCTTTGGTGATATCGAAATAATTTGCAGTCACAATGATGTTTGCGTTGACTGCCGCACCGTTGTAATCCCAACCCGTGAAGGCATAGCCCTCGTGTGCGGGAACGGTGGGGAAGTCAGCCGCAGTGAGTACGCTGCCCTTGTCAACGGTTGCCGTCAAAATCGTTTCATCCGACAATCCGTCAACAAAAGTTACGGTGCATTCATCGCCGATAACGGAACCGACGGGAAGGTTATTTGCAATATAAAGACCGCAAACGAGCACCGCCGAACCGTTTATCATGCCGAGGTCCGTTGCCGCGCCGGTTGCCGTGTCAATAACGGCAAGGCCGCCGTTATCGTAATCGGAGAACCTTGCCCAGAAGAGCTGGTTCGTGTTGTGATCATATGCCATGGACTGGAAGCGTTTGTGACCGAAACCCGTGCTGCCGATAAGCGTGCCGACACCTGTTTGCAGGTCGATGCTGTACAGTTTGCTTGCATTTGAGTAGCTTTCGGTAAGAACATATGCCGTGCCGTCGGTTGAAATCGCAAGCGTCATGGGTGTTTCACTGTCGCAAACAATTTGTGCAATTTCCGTGACCGCACCGGTTGAAATATCAACGGTGTAAAGGAATTTGCCGGAAGCGGCACCCGTGCCGATTGCGTACATTTTCTGTGCGCTGTGGTCATATGCCATATCGCGAATCGTAACATCGCCGGTGTTCATCGCAGGGTAGGTAACTTCACCCGTTTCGGTGTTAAGGATGAAATAATCCTTTGTCATATAGCCGTAAACATAGCCGCCCGCAAACTCGGCAGCGGTGACATTTGCAGTCATTGTATAGGGCAGCTCGGAAGCGGCGGCGGGATCCGCATCGATGAAGCTGTACCATTTTGAGGAGAAGAAGCCGTTCAGCGTTACAGCCGCAGGACCCTGTTCAACGGTGACCGCACACTCGGCGGTGATTCCGCCGTCAACGGTGGTTGCGGTTATAACGGTCTGTCCGACGGAAACGCCGGTCACGAGTCCGTTTGCATCAACGACCGCAATGCTTTCATCCGCGGAAGCAAAGGTAACTTCCTTGTTGTATGCATTCTCGGGAAGAACCGTCCAGTTGAGCTGCGCGCGGCGCTGAGTCTGCACCGTCAGGCTCGGAGTCAGTTCAAGGCTTTCGGGCGCAGCAGGAGCGCCGACATAAACATTGTCAAGGTAGGCGGTGTCGTCATGGCTGTTGGAACTGCTGTCCTTCTGATAGCTCCAGCTGAGAACATGCTCGCCGGCGGTGAGTGCATAGCTTACATTCGTCCAGTCAATTTCGCCGGAGAAGAAAGTCCAGGGGCTTGAAGCAACGGGGTTGCCATCGACAGCGAAAACGAGTTTGTCGTAGCGTGCTTCGCTGCTGACTTTGTAGTCAAAGGAAACGATATCGCCCTCTTCCGCCGTGACTGTTGCCGTGACGGTGGATTCGGAACTGCTGACTTGGAAGTTGGTGCTTTTTGCCCAACCGTTCGCACCGTCAACAGTCCAAGGATACTCGCCCTCCGTAACGAACTGAATGTTTCCGTCGGGAACGTTCAGTGCTGCATCCAATGCTGCATCGCGAACGCTCAGTGCAAGCGCAGGTGTGCAGGCAAGTGCCAGCAGCATGATAACCGCCGTCATTGCCGCAATAAATCTTTTCATATGGTTCTCCTTTCGTGCCGAGGAAAGTCTTTGCGGAATCACATCGTGTTTTGATGTATTCCGCAAGTGATATTATACATATATCATGAAGGATTTTCAAGTTTTCTTTAAATGTTTTTTATCGGTTTAATCCGCTGTTCGGCCGTGCATTCGAGTGTTTTGCCCGAATTTATCGGTATGATGCAATTTTTTCTTGTTCGGGTATTGAATATTTTCTTCAAAAATGTTACCATATTGCTTGAAAACAGAGGCATCCCCGCCGCCTTTGCCCGTTGACGGGAACGGGCGGCGCAAAGTTGCTCTCAGGTGAACGGTGATTAAACCGCGCTTTGTGCAAAATGTTCCGAATGTTTTGCGCAAAGCCCTTAAACCGGCGTTTACCCAATCAAAAAACGGAGGATAAATTGTTTCTATGGAAAGAAAGAATGCTTGGAAAACCTATTCCGAAGAAGATATTTCAAAGCTCAACGCAATTTCTGTCGAATACGTCAAGTTCCTTGACAACGGCAAAACCGAGCGCGAATGCGTTGCACAGACTGTTGAAATGGCAAAAGCAAAGGGTTATCGCAACCTTAACACCGTCATTGCAAACGGCGAAAAGCTCAACCCCGGCGACTGCGTCTATTCCGACTTCATGGGCAAAGCGCTCATGCTTTTCAAAATCGGCAAACAGCCCATTTTCAAGGGTCTGAACATCGTCGGCGCTCATATTGACTCCCCCCGCATTGACCTTAAGCAGAATCCCCTCTATGAGGACACCGATTTTGCATATCTCGACACGCATTACTACGGCGGTATCAAAAAGTATCAGTGGGTTGCAATGCCCCTTGCAATGCACGGCGTTGTTGCAAAGAAGGACGGCACGCTTGTTAACATCGTTATCGGTGAAGATCCCTCCGATCCCGTCATCGGCATTTCCGACCTGCTTCCTCACCTCAGCCGCGATCAGATGAGCAAAAAGGGTTCCGTTGTTATCGAAGGCGAAGAGCTGAACATCATCATCGGCAGCAAACCCCTCAACGATGAAGAAAAAGAGCCCGTCAAAGCTGCTGTTCTTGCTCTGCTCAAAGAAAAATACGATATTGAAGAAGAGGACTTCCTCTCCGCCGAACTGGAAGTTGTTCCCGCCGGTGCAGCACGCGATTTCGGTCTTGACCGCAGCATGATCCTCGGTTACGGCCACGATGACCGCGTTTGCGCATATGCTTCCGTCAATGCGATCCTCAGCATTGACGAAACGCCCGAATACACCTGCTGCTGCCTGCTTGCCGACAAGGAAGAAATCGGCTCCGTCGGCGCAACCGGTATGCACGGCAAATATTTCGAAAACGCTGTTGCAGAGCTTGTAAACGCAACAGGCGACTACTCCGACCTGCTCGTTCGCCGCGCACTCACCGCCTGCCGTATGCTCAGCTGCGATGTCAGCGCGGGCTATGACCCCAATTTTGCAGGCGTATTTGAACGCAAGAATGCGGCATACCTCGGCAGGGGCGTTTGCTTCAATAAGTACACCGGTTCCGGCGGCAAGGGCGGTTCCAACGACGCCAACGCCGAATACATGGGCAAGCTTCGCAGGCTGATGGATGACGCAAACGTCAACTTCCAGACTGCCGAACTCGGCAAAGTCGATCAGGGCGGCGGCGGCACCATCGCTTACATCTGCGCCAATTACGGCATGGAAGTCATCGACAGCGGCGTTGCAGTGCTGTCCATGCATGCTCCGTGGGAAATCATCTCCAAGGCCGACCTGTACGAAGCAGTTAAGGCTTACCATGCCTTTATGCTGAAAGCATAAAGTGGATTTATCACGAAGAGATAAATCTTTATGCTGAAGGCATAAAACGGATTTTTCTGAAAGAATAAATCGATTTTTTCTGAAAGAACAAATCTTTATAGCGAACAAAAACAGGGCTTAGCTGCAAATGAAACGGCAAAGCCCTGTTTTTTGTTGAAATTATTTATGTCTTAATCGGAATTTTCGCCTTTGTTCTCTTCAAAAACAACGGTAATCTTTGTTCCCTTTCCCAATTCACTCGAAATTGAGATTTGAGCTCCGTGACGCAGTGCAATATGTTTGACGATCGCAAGACCGAGTCCCGTTCCGCCCGTGCGCTTGCTGCGCCCCTTATCAACGCGGAAAAAGCGTTCAAAAACGCGGTCAAGCTTATCCTCCGGTATGCCTATGCCCGTGTCCTCAACGGAAATTGCGGGCCGTCCCTCGCTGCCGAAAACAGTTACCGAAACCTTTCCGTTCCGTTTATTGTACCGAATTGCATTATCGCACAAGTTATAAATTAATTCCTCAAGCTGGCTGCGGCATCCGAACGTTTGAAAATGCTCACCCTCAACGGAAATCACAATTCCGTATTTTTCCGCTCCGGGAGCAAGGCTGTTTTCGGTCGCATGTGCCAAATCAAGCAAATCAACGTTTTCAAAATCATCCCGTCCCTCAATGTAATCCAGTTCGCTGAGCTGAATTATGTCCGCAATCAACGACAGCAGACGGGAGGATTCCGAATGAATACGCCGCGCAAAGTTTTGAACATCCTCTTCCTTTGCAATGCCGGTGGCAATCATTTCGGCGTAGCCGGAAATGCTTGTGAGCGGGGTTTTCAGCTCGTGCGAAACATTTGCCGTGAATTCCTGCCGCATCTGTTCCATATTGTTTTTTGCTGCCTGACGCTGCTTCAGGGTTTCAACAAAGGGCTTCAGCTCGTCAAACGGAACCGCAAACTCGCTGCCGTCCGCATGTTCCGCAATGCCCTGAAGCGGAGTGATAAGCGTTTTTGTGATGCATTTTGAAAGATTTATTGCAAACAACGCTGCACCGACGGCGAGCGCAAGCAGTGAAGCACCCGCGCAAAGGAAGTGTTTTGCTGCGGAATCGCCGCCGTGTACGGACAAAAGCAAATACTCCCCGTTGTTAAGCCTTGTTATCGTGCAGAAATTCAAATTTAAAAAAAAGCCGTTCCGTTTGCAAAGCAGGGCTGCTGTTTGACATTTTTTCTCATCAAGCTTCATTCGCAAACGTTCGATGGTTTTGCCTGTGAAACAGCAAAGCGCAGAATTGCTGCCGCTTTTTAAATCGTCAATCGAAACGCTCTCCGCATTTCCCGCCGCATTCACCGCTTTAACCCGCTGCATATCTTCCGAAACAAGCGCAATGCAGCCCTTTTGAGCAAATGCCCTTAAATGATGAATTTCTCCGGTTGAATCATAGATTTCCTTTGCGGAACATGCAAGCGTTTCCGCGCCTGCTTCCCGCTCCGATAATGCGGATGCAGCACCGAAAATGCTTCCGGCTGCAAACGCCGACAAAAGCACAATAAGAATAAACGGTATACATTGATTGTAGATTTTCTTTGTCATTGCATTTCTATTTTGTATCCGACATTTCGAACCGTTTTTATCAGATCTCCGCATGAACCGAGCTTTTGCCGAAGTGTTTTGACGTGAACGTCCACTGTTCGGCTTTCACCCGCAAAATCGGTTCCCCAAACAAGAACCATCAGCTTTTCGCGGCTCAGCACCATTCCGCAGTTGGAAACCAGAGCTTTAAGCAGCTCATATTCGGTATATGTCAATGCGCATTGCCGTCCCTCGGCGCACACAAGCCTTCGCCCGTCATCCAACGAAATGCCGCCGACACTGTAATTATTCGGAGCCGCTCCGTCTGTTCTGCGTAAAACGGCTTTGACCCTTGAAATCAATTCCGAAACCCCGAAAGGTTTTGTTATGTAATCATCGGCTCCGCTGTCCAGCCCGCGTACCGCATCCGCTTCGCCTGACTTTGCACTCACAATTATTATCGGAATCTTTCTTGTTTCGGCGGAATCCCTCAGTCGGCGCAAAATTGTCAATCCGTCCTCGCCCGGCAGCATGAGATCCAATATCACAAGCGTGGGAAGACGCCTTGCAACAGCTGAAAAAAAGCTTTCGGAATCTTCAAAAAGCTCCGTACCGAAACCGCTGTTTTTCAAAGCATAGCATTCCATTTGCCCTATATTCTCATCATCTTCAACGATATATATCATCCGTTCCTCTTTCCGTCCGACTTTGCGGAAACACTGTTTCACGTTAAATTATAGCCTTTTAACAACATTTTTGCAAGGCGTCCGAAGCAAGATTCCCCTTAAACGCAAACACGCCCGCAGAGTTTTCGCTGCGGGCGGTGTTGTCAAATGCTAATCCTTGAAATTCGTTTCCCGTTTCCTTCAAGGCGTATTTTTCAAAGCATACTTTTCTCTGTATTCGTTATAGCTTTTCACAAACTCTTCATTGTTTGTGTTTTTGAGATTATGCAGATACGCATGTGCATCCATCATGCCCTCAACAAGCTCCAGTTTGCAAACAGCAATATTCGAACAGTGATCGCTTATTCGCTCGAAATTTGCAAGAATATCATTCAAAACAAATCCCAGCTCAATGGTGCATTCGCCGTCCTTAAGCCGTTTGATATGCGCGGCGCGAATGTTTGTGTTAAGCTCGTCAACAACCTCTTCAAGCGGCTCAACACGCCTTGCGGCATCCGCGGAATCGGAAACGAACCCCCCGATTGCTATGCCGACGATCTCATCGATCGCGCCCGTCATAACCTTAAGCTCCGCCTGCGCCGCGGGAGAAAAGTTTAATTTCTTTTCCGCCATTTCGCGTGCACTCTGAGCAATGTTCAGCGCATGGTCGCTTATGCGTTCAAAATCCGTTATTGAATGCAGAATTTTTGTAACATCGCGGCTGTCCGCATCCGAAAGCTCCTGCATAGAAACTTTTACAAGGTATGTGCCGATTTCATCTTCGTAATTATCGGCCTCTTTTTCAAGCTTTGCAACCTCATTATAGCCCTTTTCGCTGTAGTTCCCGAGCAGCGCAATTGCAGCCTGAACGCTTTTCCGCACAAGCTTCGCCATATCCGCCGCAAGTACACGCGTTTGTTCAACCGCAATTGCGGGTGTTGCAAGCAGCCTTTCGTCAAGCATGACCGGCTGCGGATCATCCTTTGAATCGGGAATGGACAGCACCGCAAGCCTTTCAAGCTGTTTTCCGAACGGCAGCAGCATCAGCGTGTAAATCACGCTGAACAGCGTGTGCACAATCGCAATCTGAAACGTGTCGATCGTTTTATCCATAAAATCGAACTTCAGGAATGCGTTCAGCGTGTAGAAAACAATCGTGCAGATAATTGTTCCGATTACGTTAAAGTACAGATGAATAAACGATGCTCTTCTTGCGTTTTTGGTTGTTCCGATCGCGGCAATCATTGCGGTTATGCATGTGCCGATATGCTGACCCATGATTATCGGTATCGCACTGCCGAATGTGACCGCACCGGTTGCGGAAAGAGCCTGCAAAATGCCTACCGAGGCGGAAGAGCTTTGAATTATTGCCGTCAAAATGCAGCCGACAATTATCGAAAGAATCGGATTTTTTCCGAAAATTACGAATAGGTTTGTGAATTCGGGCACATTTTTGAGCGGTTCAACGCTTTCGCTCATTATATTCATGCCGAACATCAGCACGGCAAAGCCGATGAGGATGGTGCCCACGCCCTTTTTCTTCTCACTCTTACACATATACAGCAAAATGCCGATAAATGCAAGCACCGGGCTGAAAGAAGTAGGTTTGAGCAGCTGGATGAACAGGCTGTCGCCCTGCAAACCGGAAAGGCTCAAGATCCAGCTGGTCACGGTGGTGCCCACGTTGCTGCCCATGATCACGCCAATGGCCTGATGCAGCTCCATGATGCCGCTGTTGACAAAGCCCACCACCATAACGGTGGTAGCGCTGGAACTCTGGATGACGGCGGTGACGCACAGACCCAGGAAAAAGCCCTTGAGCGGGTTGTCAGTCAGTTTGCTCAGGATCTTCTGCAGCTGGCCGCCGGCCTGCTTTTCCAGTGCCTTGCCCATGATGTCCATACCGAACAAAAACAGAGCCAGACCTCCCAGCAGCGAAAAGACATTAAAAATGGTCATAAGTGTTTTCCTCACTTTTCTTGACGTGTTTTTCTCCTGTGCTTTAAGTATAGAAAAATAATGTAAAATTTGAAATCGACGAAAT
>OHBX01000573.1_pt1 | contig 19386 bp, 20 predicted proteins | sample 1577441 | NCBI WGS metagenome assembly OHBX01 (sample SAMEA3879561, study PRJEB24766) | human gut metagenome | biome: human-associated habitat; feature: feces | place: USA | collected 1985/1987 | reverse complement strand
CACATAAGAACATATGTTCTAGGAGGGGCTATGATTAGAGAATATCTGGAGAAAATTCAGAAGGAACTGATAGATCAAAAGAGAGAGACAGAAAAGAAAATTATTTCTTTAGAAAATACAGAAAAAGAAAATATAAAATTTATTGAACTTCTGGATGAAATAAATGATCCAAATTATGAAGCGTTTACTCCAAGAACAGTGAATGCCCGTAATAAGGAAAAAATTAATGAGCTAAAAGTACAGCAGAAAAATATTATCAAAGAAAAGTCTGAATTACAGAACAAGTTATATGATGTACAACGTCGTTTGGAAGAGTGTCAATCTATTATTCAATGTGAGAGGGAAAAGGAGACAATTGCCCAGCAATATCAGGAAGAAGATAATGCAGAATATAAGATTCAGTTATTAGAAGCACAGGAAATGGAGCGACAGCGCATTGCAAGAGATTTACATGATTCTACAGTACAAGATCTTACCAGTATGCTTCATAAGATAGAACTTTCTATGCGTGTAATGGATATGGATTCGCAGCGTTGTAAAATGGAATTATCAAATGTACTTGATAATATTCGCAATGTGATAAGCAATACAAGGAAAATGATATATAACCTCAGACCAATGTCAGTAGATGATATAGGAATAGATGTAACACTGAAACATGCTATTGCAAAAATTGAGCAGGAGTGGAACCGGAAGATAGAATATATTATAATAGGAAAACCGTTTCACGTGAAACCTGTTGTTGCATTGTCTTTATTAAGAATTATGCAGGAGGCATGCACGAATGCATTGAAATACGCTGATGCAAAAGAAATATGTGTTGTATTAGAATATACTGAAAATGATATTTCACTTGTAATTGAAGATGATGGTATTGGATTTAATACAAAAAAGAAAGTTGCAAAAACAAAAAATTCCGGTTTTGGTTTATCTATTATGAAAGAAAGAGTTCATCTTTTATCAGGTGAGATTCAGATAAAAAGTGAAGAAGGAAAGGGTACTACAATAAGTATTCGTGTACCAAACTTTGTTGAGGAGGAAGAAAATGAGTAAAGTGAAAGATAAAATAGAAATAATCATAGCAGATGATCATATGATGATTCGGGAAGGCTTGAAACAATTACTGGAACTGGATGGTACGATGAAAGTAATTGCAGAGGCAAATGATGGTGAAGAATGTCTGAATTTATTAAATAAGAAGATTCATCCAGATATACTTTTATTAGATATAAATATGCCTAAGAAAAATGGTATTGAAGTATTAGAATATATTAAACAGAATAAAATTCCAGTAAAGGTATTGATATTAACAGTACATAATGAAGTCGAATATTTATTGAAAGCTGTTGATATCGGCATTGATGGATATTTATTAAAGGATTCCAGTTATGATGAATTAAAAGAAGCAATTGATGTTGTTATTTCTGGAAATACTTATATTCAACCAAGTCTTCTTCCTGCATTAAATGAAAGTATGGAAGATTATGCTTTAGATAAAGAAAAAATAGAATGGCTGACTAAGAGAGAGCTAGATGTACTTCGATTGATTTCAAAAGGATGTAGCAATAAGAAAATATCTGATGAGTTGACAATTAGTGAACGAACAGTAAAAAATCATATTTCCCATATATTTAGAAAAATAAATGTGGAAGATAGAACACAGGCTGCTGTATTCGCTATTCGAAATAAGATAAGTTAGAATAAATAGTAATTGATATACAACATAATAGAGGTATTTTGATAAAATGTTTCACGTGAAACATTAGTAAAAGAACGTCCGTGAAACATAAAATAGATACAAGATTTAGTATAAATAGAAAAATAAGTCTACTATATTATGAAAGAAAATGTTTCATGTTTCACGTGAAACATTTTTTTTGCTTTACAGAAAATTGCTTTTCTGTAAAGCAAAAAAACGCTCTGCGAGAATGAATACTGCGGTGTATAAGGCAGATATTGCAAGCGACCGCCGCAGGCACGAGAATGTGCCAAGGTACATTCTTTGTTCAAATTTATGCAAAAAACAAAAGTAAAAACAGAGAAAATAATAGAAAAAATTACTTCCATTTCTACATGGATTTACTGGAAATGAAAGTGTTATAGTGTTATAATAAAACAAGTTCGGTACAGATAAAATAATAGAAAACTGAAATTTATGTTTCAATGATGAAAGAAACAGAAAGGAAAATAATATGGGAAGAATAATAGCAATAGCAAATCAGAAAGGCGGAGTTGGTAAAACCACAACGTCTATTAATTTGTCATCATGTCTGGCAGAAGCCGGAAAAAAAATATTGGCAATAGATTTGGATCCGCAGGGAAATACTACCAGTGGATTGGGAGTTGATAAAGATGATTTAGAAAATACTGTTTACGAATTAATGCTGGATGAATGTACAATTCGTGAAAGTATTCATAAAACAGAGATTGAAAATCTGACTTTGATTCCATCTAATGTAAACTTGTCCGGAGCAGAGATTGAACTTTTGGGAATCAATGATAAAGAGTATATTTTAAAAAATGCAGTAGATTATATCCGGGACGATTATGATTTTATTATTATTGATTGTCCGCCATCTTTGAATATGCTGACAGTAAATGCTATGACAACAGCAGATACCGTATTGGTACCAATTCAGTGTGAGTATTATGCATTGGAAGGAATCAGCCAGTTGATTCACACCATTGACCTGGTACAGGAAAGACTGAATCCAGATTTGAAGATGGAAGGAGTCGTATTTACTATGTATGATTCCAGAACAAATCTTTCTAATGAAGTAGTAGATAATGTAAAAAATAATTTACATACAACAATTTATAAAACAATCATTCCAAGAAATGTAAGATTAGCAGAAGCACCAAGTCACGGTCTTCCAATTAATCTATACGACAGCAGGTCAGCGGGAGCAGAAAGCTACAGACTTCTTGCAAAAGAAGTAATCGACAGGGAGGATATCTAAATGGCAACAAGAAAAGGTGGATTGGGAAAAGGTTTGGATTCATTGATTGCAGATAAAGTTGGAACATCCAATGAGAAGACAGATGCAAAAAATGAAGTTATGGTAAATATCAATAAAGTAGAACCAAATAAAGAACAGCCGAGAAAGAATTTTGATGAAGATGCATTATTAGAATTATCAGAGTCTATCAAACAGTTTGGTGTCTTGCAGCCACTTCTGGTAGTAGACCGGAAAGACTACTACGAAATCATTGCCGGTGAGCGAAGATGGAGAGCAGCAAAGATGGCAGGATTAAAGAAAGTTCCTGTAATCATCAAAGATTTAACTGAACAGGAAATCGTAGAGATTTCACTGATTGAGAATATCCAGAGAGAAAACTTAAATCCAATTGAAGAGGCAATTGCATATAAACGCCTTTTAAATGAATTCAATCTGAAACAGGATGAAGTTGCGGAGAGAGTATCAAAGAGCAGAACTGCAGTTACTAATTCCATGCGGCTTTTAAAACTTTGTGATAAAGTGCAGCAAATGGTAATTGACGATATGATCTCTACCGGGCATGCGAGAGCTTTACTTGGAATCACTGATGAAGAAAAACAGTATACACTTGCACAGAAAATCTTCGATGAGAAAATCAGTGTAAGAGATACTGAAAAGCTGGTAAAGAAAATGCAGAAACAGAAGAATGCACCTGCAAAAGAGGTGAATCCGGAAAAGAAAAAACTGGATGCTGTTTACCAGGAAGCAGAAGAAAAAATGAAAACAATACTTGGAACAAAGGTTATCATTAATCAGAAGGATTCTATGAAGGGAAAAATTGAAATCGAATATTATTCCCCGGATGAATTAACAAGAATATATGAATTAATCGAAAGTATTAAAAAATAGAACATTTGTTTGTAATTAAGAGAAGAGGATAACAACATGATTTTTTCAGAATATTTAGGAATTGATTCCGATTATGTAATAGTAGGACTGGCAGCACTGGTATTGATACTTTTTATAGTTACCATTGTAAATATCGTCCAGATGAGTAAGTTAAAAAAGAAATATAAAAAGTTCATGTCCGGAAAAGATGCCAGGACGCTGGAAGATGTATTGAAAGAGCGTTTAGATGAAATAGATGATCTGGTTGCATCTAACAAGGCAAATAAGAAAAATATCGAAGATATATTTGCTACTTTACGTTTTACATTCCAGAAGCTTGGACTTGTAAAATATGATGCCTTTAATGAGATGGGTGGAAAGCTGAGCTTTTCCCTTGCAATGTTGAATGAGCGCAATGACGGATATATCATCAATGCAATGCATAGCAGAGAAGGCTGCTATACGTATATTAAGGAAATTATTGATGGAAATTCTATTATTGCACTTTCCGAAGAAGAAAAAGAAGCTTTAGAAATGGCAATGAAATCAAAAGATGAATAAATTTAATGAATAAATTTGCAGAAAGCAGATTGTAAAAATGACAGGCATACTATATAATAGGGTATGCCTGTTTTAGGTTTTCAGATGGTATTTCAAGGAAGGAAGAACAGATTCGTGCATAGCTATTTAAGAGCAATTGGATTTCAGAACAATATGAAAAAATCTGATATAGAGAAACTCACGGATAAAATCGTTTCATCCCCGGATAGAATTGAAGTCTCAGAAGATTCCATGGGAAATGAATTTGTAGAAATGACGAAAGAGATTGCACCGGGAGCTGGAATCCGTGTTTGCGGAGAATATGCAGAAGATGGAACCTTTCATACTGAATACTATTACCCGTATGTAGAGGGTGGCGGAATCACGACCCAGGAGCAGATAGAGATAGAGAAGCATTCCGAAAAAGAATCTTATGCCGGTGTCTGTGACGAAATGAAGCTGGGCGTTACATTGATTTTCTATTTACAGAATGTTGCAGAATATTTATCCGAGCATCACAGAAATCCGAAGATGCGTCCAATGTCCGCTACATTAAGTGCATTGTCATTAAATGGAAAAATCATTATGCCAATCAGCAAAAATGAAAAGCAGATCCAGAATACAAAGAAAAACAGTCAGGACCGTAATTACCTCATTGCAGCTGCAAGAGAGGGAGACGAGGATGCCATTGAAAATCTTACACTGGAAGATATTGATACTTATTCCATGTTGTCAAGACGGATAGCTAACGAGGATATCTTAAGTATTGTAGATTCCTATTTTATGCCATACGGAATCGAAAGTGACCAGTATTCCATTTTAGGTGAAATTGTAGATTACAGGATGGAGAATAATAAGATGACAGGTGATAAAATCTGTTTGCTTACACTGGACTGTAACGATTTGATATATGATGTCTGCATCAATGAAAAAGACCTTCTGGGGGAACCTGCAATTGGCAGAAGATTTAAGGGAGTCATCTGGATGCAGGGAAAAGTAAATTATTAGGTAATATTAGTTCTCATAGTTAAATGGATATAACAAGTGCCTCCTAAGGTTCAATCATGGTTGAGACTTATGGAAGCTGAGAAGTGATAAGTCAGAGTTCGATTCCAACAGGGATTGACCTGAATGTCAAAATAAGATACAATGGAAATTCATCACAAGAGTGATTGAATTCATAGATATGGCAGCCGGAGCCAAAAGAGCTGAAAAGCCCGAAAATACGGCATTTGTCTCCTTAGTTAAATGGATATAACGGGGTCCTCCTAAGGTTCAATCATGGTTGACACCTACGGAAGTTGAGAAGTGGTAAGTCAGAGTTCGATTCCAGTAAGGATTGATCTGGATGTCAAAGTAAGTTATAATAGAAATTCATCACTTAGTGATTGGATTCATAGATATGGCTACCGTAGCCAAAAGGCTGAAAAAGCTTGAAAATACGGCATTTGTCTCCTTAGTTAAATGGATATAACGGGGTCCTCCTAAGACTCTATTGTAGGTTCGATTCCTATAGGAGACGCTCATTTTTAGCGGTAATGAAGATAGTTTCATTGCCGCTTTTTTTGTGCAGAATTGCAATTTCAGTGACAAATTTGTCAGCGAAACAAGGTTGAAAATACTGACTTTGTCAGCGGGGATGGATGCTTGTCACCGATTCATATTTTCCGGTCTGTCACCTAGAGGGATTAACTACAGTGTAGGATGAGTTTTGGGGTGTAAAATTAGGAAAAGCAGTGAGATAAAACACTATATTCTTGCCTGTGATATCAGGCCTGTCGGAAGAGTCCGTTCAGATTAGATAAAAACAATCTATTCTGGACGGGCTTTTTTGCGTTCAGGGAAAGGAAGTTGCCTATGGAAGAAAAGAAGGAATTGCTGGATCAGGATGAAAGAGTTGTAGAGATTGAGCTGGAAAGACTTCGGGGATTTGTAAACCATCCATTCAAGGTTCAGGCGGACAGTCAGATGATTGAATTACAGGAGAGCATTAAGAAGTATGGAATATTAAATCCTCTGATAGTCAGACCGAGGCAGGATGGAACTTATGAGATCATATCGGGTCACAGAAGAAAATTTGCAGCTGAAAAGATCGGTTATCGTAAGGTACCTGTGATCATTCGCGTATTAAAAGATGATGAAGCGGTTGTATCTATGGTTGATTCAAATTTACAACGGGAAATGATCAGTCCAAGTGAAAAAGCATTTGCTTACAAAATGAAGTATGAAGCAATCAAAAGGAAGGCAGGAAGAAGAAAATGTGGTCAGGTAGACCATAATTTGGGAAAGAAAAGCATTGAGCTCATTGGAGAAGAATGTGGAGACAGCCCCAAGCAGGTTCAAAGATATATCAAAATAACAGAACTTATTCCTGAAATGCTTGAAAAGGTGGATGACGGAAGTATGGGATTTACTCCGGCGGTTCAGTTGTCATTTCTGAAAAAGAAGGAGCAAAAGGAAATGCTGGATGCAATGGAATTTGCACAGTGTACCCCGTCACTATCCCAGGCACTCCGCATAAAGAAATTGAGCGCAGATGGGAAACTTACAGTAAGGGATATGGAAGATATCCTAAGTGAAATTAAGCAAAAAGAGATAGACCGCGTAGTATTCAAAACGGAGCAGCTTCACAGATTTTTCCCTGTCAGTTACACGGCAGAGCAGATGAGGCGTGAAATTTTGGAAATGTTGAAATTAAATATGAACAAATATTGGGATGAATAAAGGAGGAACAGATTATGTGCAGAGTAATAGCAGTATCAAATCAAAAAGGTGGAGTAGGTAAAACAGTGTCATGTGTGAATCTAGGAATAGGATTGGCACAGGAAGGAAAGAAAGTGCTTATGATAGACGCTGATCCACAAGGAAGTCTTACAATCAGCTTAGGTTATGAGGAGCCGGATGAAATGGAGTATTCTCTGGCAACACTGATGATGAACATTGTGAATGATGAAAAACTGAATATAGAAAAGACTATCTTACACCATAAGGAAGGAGTGGACCTTATCCCAGCCAACATTGAATTATCAGCGATAGAGGTGTCTTTGGTAAATGCCATGAGCAGGGAACTGATTCTGAGATCTATGGTAGACAGGCTGAGAGAATTTTATGATTACATCATAATTGATTGTATGCCTTCACTTGGAATGATGACAATTAACGCATTGGCATGTGCAGATTCTGTACTGATACCGGTGCAGGCTGCGTATCTTCCGGTCAAAGGCTTACAGCAGCTGATCAAGACAATAGGAAGAGTAAAGAAGCAGCTGAACCCAAAGCTCAAGATTGAAGGAATACTTTTGACGATGGTTGATAACAGAACTAATTATGCCAGGGATATTTCCCTGATGGTGTATGATACCTATTCTGCATCAATTAAGGTATTTGAAACAGAGATACCGATGTCAGTAAGGGCATCAGAGGTCAGTGTGGAGGGTGGAAGCATCTATTCCTATGATCCAAAGGGAAAAGCGGCATTTGCTTATATGGCATTAACTAAAGAAGTATTGAAGGAGGCAGAGTAATTATGGCAAGCAGAGTAGCAGGAAAGATTAAATTACAGTCTGTAGATGAATTATTGGGAGTACCGGAGATTGCCGGCACTCAGGAAATAGAGATTGAAAGAATTCATGCGTTTCCGAACCATCCGTTTAAGGTGCTGGATGATGAAAAGATGGATACTTTGGTTGATAGTATCAGGGAAAATGGCATCCTGAATCCAGTAATTGTAAGACCTGATCAGAGCGGAAATTATGAAATGATATCTGGACATCGCAGGTTACACGCAGCAAAGATTGTGGGATTGAAAAAGGTCCCGGCCATCGTAAAGGAAATGTCAGATGATGAAGCCATTATAAAAATGGTCGATGCCAATATTCAGAGGGAAGAAATACTTCCGAGTGAAAGAGCATTTAGCTTTAAGATGAAAATGGAAGCTATGAGCCGTCAAGGTAGCAGAGTAGATTTAACTTGTGGAACTGAGTTCCACAAGTCAGGAGATATTAACAAAAAAACAAGGGAGACTATTGGTGATGAGGCTGGAATGACAGGAAGACAGGTGACAAAATATATAAGACTTACAGAACTTATTCCAGAGCTTTTGGATTATGTGGATATAAAAAAGATAACCATTGCTATGGCAGTAGATCTTTCATATCTTGATGAACAGGTACAGAAATGGGTATATGAATATTTTAAGGAAAATGGATTTTTGAAGCCGGTACAGGTTGAAGCATTGAAGAATTATTCTAACTTATCAAATGTAACACAATTCAGTGTCATTTCTATAATGAATGATGCATTACCGAAGAAGAGTAAGGAATCAAAGTTATCTTTTTCAGCAAAGAAACTGGATAAATATTTTCCACCGCAGTATTCAACGAAAGAACGTGAAAATATAATCATTCAGCTATTGGAACAGTGGAGTGCAGATCAGGTACAGTCAGAGTAGAAATATAATTATAATGTTTCAGAAGTGTAGAAACGGCACTTCTGAAACAGGAAGGAGATTCAAATGGAAGACAGAATAAGACTATCCTATTTCTATGGAAAGGAAGCGGATCAGTTTTCATTTTATAAGATACCGAAGTTATTATTTACCGAAGAGTATTTCAAAAAAATATCAGTGGAGGCAAAGGTGTTGTACGGGCTGATGCTGGATAGGATGTCGCTATCTATGAAAAATCAGTGGATGGACGATGAAGGGAGAGCTTACATATATTATTCGCTTGAAGATATCATGGAGGCTCTGGGATGCAGTAACAAAAAAGCAATATCCATAATGAAGGAATTGGACACGGATGCTGGTATAGGTTTGATTGAAAAGAAGCGCCAGGGGCAGGGAAAACCAACCATGATTTATCTAAAACAGTTTATGGTGCAGGATGTTCAGAAGTGTAGAAACTTCACTTCTGAGCAAAAAGCGGAAGTTTCAGAAGTGAAGAATTTACATATCTTGAAGTGTAAAAATGCCATGTCTAGAAGTGAAGAAATTACACTTCCAGAAGTGAAAAATATTCACACTAATAAGAATAATATAAATAATACTGAGTTGAGTAATACTGAATCTTATCTTATCGTATCTGGAAATGATGAGATAGGATCCGACGTACAAGCATATGCAGAACTTATCAGAGATAATATTGATCTGGATATTCTGTTAGAGAGATATCCGTTTGACAAAGAGTTACTTAATGGCATCTTTGATCTGATTTTGGAAACAGTGTTATGCAGGAACAATGAAATTGTAGTGGCATCCAATAAATATCCGGCAGAGCTGGTCAGAAGTAAATTTCTGAAACTGACCAGTTCGCATATTGAATATGCAATGGGATGTATGAAATCAAATACCACAAAAGTGCATAACATCAAGAAATATCTGCTGGCAACATTGTTCAATGCACCAAGTACAATCAGTGGTTATTATCAGGCAGAGGTTAACCATGATTATCCCCAGTTTGCTGTAAGTGGCAAATAATGACTTGACGTATACGGATTTCGTGTATATAATCAAATTAACAAATAGACACGGATTCCGTATATGGAGGCAGATATGAGCAATTTTGAAAATTATGATTTTATATTACCTGATGGAGTGGTAATTGAAAATGAAAAGGCTGATAAAGAAGGAAGGAAGAAAAGAATGTCTGCTATGTGTGTAAAGGTCCGTGAACAGACAAATATGAACAGAAAAGAATTTGCTGAATGGCTTGGAATTCCGTATAGAACGATGCAAGACTGGGAGCGGGGTGTGAGCGAGGTCCCTGATTATGTACTGAATCTTATAGCATATAAAGTTAAAAATGAAAAAGAAAAAGGAAACATTTGATAATTGTATGTAAGGCTGGGAGGTATTCGGTTATGTATGAAGATGAATATTATTATGAAGCACGGAAAAAAGAAAATGCAAAATTAGATGCTGAACTGGCGGGGACATTTGCAACCGTCATAGGTGGATTGATTGGTGCAGTGTTATCATGCTTAATATTTTTGCTAAGGAGATTTGATGTATTAAGCTCAGGATTGGCATCATTATTATTCTATATGCTTACTTATACAAGAGAGTGGCATGTGGCTGTCTACATTACAGTGGCTTTTGTAATATTCATCGCATCAATGATTTTACAACATGCGTTCTTGGCAGGAAGAATTATTTTTACAATCTTTGTAAGTATAGCAGTTGCAATAATAGGTGCAGGCTGGAAAGCATATGATACAGAAATTCAGAGAAATACAGTTATGGTAATATGTTTTACAGTTACTGTGATACTAGGTCTGATATCGTGGAAAGGCATAAAAGCACAGGAATCTGAATAACCGCGACGAACGACTACGGTTTGACTACTATTTTGTTACAAATGACTACGGTTTGACTACTATTTTGACTCTTTTTTTCTGAATAGGGGTGTGATAATATTATCATAGACAAATGAGACATGAAACGCGAAAGCGGTCAGTCATTTGTTTCTCTTTTGCAAAAGAATATGGATCAAGAATGAAGCGTCAGCTCATTACCGGATCGGTGATGGGTATGGCGCTTTTTTGATGCCAAAATCAGGTGACGACCTGAATAATAAAATCAGGAGGAAATTGCATGGCGTATGAATATGACCATGACTGTCCGTTTGAAGCCTTCATCACCAATCTTGGAAAATACAACGAGGGTGAGTTGGTCGGCGAATGGGTGAAGTTTCCCACCACATCAGAAGAACTGCAAAAAGTATTTGAACGAATTGGAATCGGCTCAAAAGATGATTTCGGTAATCCTTATGAAGAATGGTTCATTAGTGATTATGACTGTTATGTTGATGGGCTGTATGAAAAGCTGGGAGAATATGAAAACCTGGATGAACTCAATTATCTGGCTTCCAAGCTCGATGAGCTGGATGATCATGATTATAACCATTTTCAGGCGGCAATGCAGATCAGTGATTATACAGGCAGCATTAAAGATGTGATCAATCTTATTGATAACCTGGATAAGTATGAAATCTATCCGGGAGTAGAAAGCAATGCTGATCTGGGACATTACTATATCGAAGAACTCGGTATGATGGAAGTTCCGGATTATCTTGCTGATTACATTGATTATGAGGCCTATGGCAGAGATGTGGCCATTAACGAAATGGGACAGTTTACAGATTATGGATATGTGAGAGATACACAGGAATCTTTTACAGAATATTACGATGGAGACCGTGAGAACATCCCGGATGAATACAGGGTTATGGATTTTAAGGTTTCTGGTGAGAAAGAGAGGAAAACTATGAATTACGAAACATTTAAGCAGGAATTTGCAGAGGATATCAAAGAAAAGCTCTATGAGAGAGGCTATGATGATGTAAGGATCAGCTTCAATAATGTGGAGAAGACAAATCAGAATTATGAAGCTATGTCGGTCGTTCCGGAAGGCAGCAATGTGGGGGTTAATTTCAATATTGAGAATGCCTTTGCAAACTATGAGCACACGGATGATTATGCCGGAGTGCTTGCCAGTGCAACAATGGTCATTGCTGATGGTCTTGACAGAGCCCCTGCTATTGATGTAAGTGCTCTTATGGATTATGAGAACATGAAAGAGAAGCTTTCTGTGGAAGTCATTTCAGCGGATGCAAACGCTGATCTGCTTGCCAACGTACCGCATGACAGAATGGAAGATCTGGCAGTTGTATATCGTTTTGTGATGGAGAGCAGCGAAGATGGACGTGCATCTATTCTGGTCACCAACAATCTGATGGATCGTATGGGAGTTTCCCATGAACAGCTCAGGGCAGATGCTTTGGAGAATTCACCGGAGATCAGACCGGTAGTGATCATGGGAATGAATGAGGTCATGAAGGAAATGATTGACCCGGAAGTATATGAGATGTTTGGAATTCCGGATGATGCGGAGGAAACGATGTACGTCGCAACAGTCCCTGATAAGAATTCCGGAGCAGGAGTAATTGCCTATCAGGATTTCATGGATCAGGCAGCAGAAAGAGTTGGCGGAGATTTCTTTGTGCTTCCGTCTTCCATCAATGAGATCCTTTTAGTTCCCGATAATGGAGACATGACAGCTGATGCGCTCAGGGATATGGTAAAGGATGTGAATGCCAAGGAGGTAAGCCCGGAGGAAAGACTTTCTGATAATGTCTACCATTACGATTCCAAGGATCATGTCTTTGAACTTGCAGAGAAGTTTGAGGCAAGACAGCAGGAAAAGAAAACGGAGATTGATGAAAAATCAGAGGAGAAAGGATCCGTATTAAAAGATCTGAAGGATAAGCAGAAGGAAGCAGCTGCAAAGCCTCCGGTAAAGGATGCTGCGGAAAAAGCAGCAAAATCAAAAGGCAGAGAAGTATTATAAAAAATAGGATTGTGTCAGCCTGTGGTGATTGCCACGGGACTGGCACTTTTTTGATGGGAAGGAATGGTGATTACAGTGGCAGAAGCACATAAGGGTACAAACGGACAGAAGGGAAAGAGTTACAGCGGAATTGGTGGAAGACCACCTATAAGTCATCCACAAAATTGCAGCCATGAGTGTCCGTATGGTCATGATAAATCGTTCTGTTTTCCATGCTATAAAAAGCTGGTGGAAGACATGAGAAAGAAAAAGGAAACAGGAAATGGCATTTGATTATTTCTATGGGGCACAGTCACAGCAGTTTGCATTTTACAGGATTCCCAAGGTGCTGTTTACAGATAACCGGTTCCAGAAGATTTCCACAGAGGGAAAGGTTCTTTACGGTCTTTTATTGGACAGGGTATCTCTGTCAATGGAAAACGGATGGATTGATGATGAGGGAAGAGTGTATATCATTTTTACCCTGACAACTATAAGACAGGCAATGAACTGTGCAGAAAAATCAGCAATCAAGTATCTGACGGAGCTGGAAGAGTTTGGTCTGATTGAAAGGATCCGGCAGGGATTTGGCAAACCGGCACTGATCTATGTAAAGAATTTCATAGACCAGCAGAATTTACAGGTCAAGACAAGTAAAAATTACAGTTCACCACCAGTAAAAGTTACAGGTCAGGACCTGTATAATTTACAGCCTAATTATACTTATAACAATAATACTGATTTTAATAATACTAATCCTATCTTATCAGAGGATGAGGATAGGATGGGATATGAGAAATATTTCATGGAACAGCTCAATATTGAGGCATTAAAACAGGATTATCCATATGACAGAGAAATGATAGACGGCATCATGGAGCTTATTCTGGATGTTGTGTGTTCCAAAAGAAAGATCATTTGTATTGCCGGGGATGTGAAGTCAGTAAATGTGGTAAAGGGGCGGTTCATGAAGCTGAACATGGAGCATATCCGCTATGTAATGAAATGTATGCAGGAAAACACAACCAAGATCAGGAGCATCAAGCAGTATATGCTGGCAGCACTGTATAACGCACCGGCAACAATAGACAGCTATTATCGTGCAGAGGTTAATCACGATATGGCAGAAGGAAAAATATAGCAGAGGAGAGACAAAAATGGATATGGAGAAAATCATGGCATATGTTGAGAAGATTGCAGAAAACCTGGAAGGACTGGTTTGTGCAATCGGATGTGACAGTATGCCTTCTGATGGGGCAATTTATGTAGATGGCGAACAGAAGGTGAATTATATCAGTACCAGAGAAGCATTAAGGATCCTTGATGGATTTGGAAATAACAGTGCGTCAGTAATGATTGGAAAATCAGATTATATTCTGATCTATGACGCAAGCAGAAAGCTGGTCATTGACGGGGAGGCATACCTTCCGTCCGGGTATCTGGTCATGAAGTCCTGTAATGGATTACAGGCGATTGATGATGAGGATATTGCGGATGTGATTGCAGCTTTGAAAAGCAGGATGACAATGCTTGCACTTGGAAAATACAGAATTCAGGCATACCAGCTGGGATAGGAGGCGGCAGATGAATAACAAACCGTGGGCTTATGTAACATCTGCCTGGAGTGCAGACAGGAGCAGAGCCAAAAGGTCTGCAAAACGATATTGCAGAAAATTATATGAAGCAGGCTACACACCAATCTGTCCGCTTTTATCATTGCCGGAGGTAATTGATACCAGTAATGCAGATGAGTACAAGGATTATATGGATATGTCAGAAGATATGTTAAGAAGATCCAGAATTCTCGTGGTTTGTGGTTCAGCGGTGGATGATACGGTGCTTACAGATATAGCAATAGCCAACCGCTTTCATGTAGCTTCATCCACTATGAGGGGAGTCCTCGGTGTGGATAAGAATAAAAAAGAACAGTAACTTTGTGGATACAGCCTTCGGGCTGTTTTTTTGATGGAAAGGAGTGAGAAAACTGGTTCATGAAGAAGTTGACAGGGAGATTGCCAACAAATCTGTGAATATAGCAATCAAAATGTTAAAACCGGAACTTGATCAGCTTATGAAGGGATTAAGAGAGGCAGTACAAGCCCCTGTGAAGGCTGCTGGGAAAGCAGCAGTTAATAAGATCCATCCAACAACCGGCAAGCAGTCAGTGAAAACATTGATCAGGCAGGGACAGGGAGTTTCTTCTATTCCTTTAGCAGATGAAGGTCTGAAAGATTTTCAAAAAATCGCAAAGAAATACGGAGTTGATTTTGCGGTTGTAAAAGATAAAGAGGCAAGTCCACCAGTATATACGGTCTTTTTCAAGGCGAAAGATACGGATGCCATCACAAGGATTTTACAGGATTATTCTGCAAAACAGGTCAAGAAGCCTTCCGTAGAGAAGACCAGTGTTCTGGAGAAACTTAAGAAATTCAAGGAGATTGTGGCGGCAATCCCGAAGAAGGTAGCAGAGAAAAAGAAGGAGAGGTCGCGATGAATACAAAACAGTTGAAAAAGCAGCTGATCCTGAATATCCCCTATATCATTCTGGGATTGCTTGCAACAAATCTTGGTGAGGCATGGAGAATTGCAGCCGGAGTAAATGCATCGGAAAAGGTTCAGAGTCTGGTCCTTGATGGTGTATTTGCAACGGCTTTTTCTAATCCTCTGCCGAGCCTTTATCCGGGTGATCTGCTGGTGGGAATTGCCTGCGGGGCAGCACTCAGGCTTGCAGTATACCTGAAAGGAAAGAACGCTAAGAAGTTCCGGCACAATGAGGAATATGGTTCTGCCAGATGGGGCAGACATGCGGATATTGAGCCATTTGAGGATCCTGTGTTTGCAAACAATGTGATTCTGTCACAGTCTGAGAGGATTACCATGAGCAGCAGACCGAAGATTCCGAAATATGCCAGAAATAAGAATGTTCTGGTAGTTGGTGGATCCGGTTCAGGTAAGACACGGTTTTTCATAAAACCGAACCTTTTACAGATGCATTCATCCTATGTGGTGACGGACCCGAAGGGAGGTCTGGTCAATGAAGTGGGAAATGCCCTTTATAAGAACGGGTACCGGATGAAGATATTTAATACCATCAACTTTTCAAAATCAATGCACTATAACCCTTTCGCCTATCTCCATTCTGAGAAGGATATTCTGAAACTGGTGACAACGCTGATCGCCAATACAAAAGGGGAGAGCAAAGGCGGGGATGATTTCTGGCTCAAAGCGGAGACGCTGCTTTATACCGCATTGATTGGATATATTCATTATGAGGCACCGGAAGAGGAACAGAATTTTTCAACACTGCTTGAAATGATCAATGCAATGGAAGTCCGTGAGGATGATGAGGAATTCAAGAATCCGGTGGATATGATGTTTGATGAACTGGCAGAACAGAATCCGGATCACTTTGCTGTAAGACAGTATGCCAAGTACAAGCTGGCAGCAGGAAAGACGGCCAAGTCCATTCTGGTAAGCTGTGGTGCAAGACTGGCACCGTTTGATATCAAGGAACTCAGAGACCTGACAGCTTATGATGAACTGGAGCTTGATACTCTGGGAGATGAGAAGACAGCACTGTTCCTGATCATGTCAGATACAGATGGAACCTTTAACTTCCTGATTTCCATGATCTATACACAGATGTTCAATCTTCTGTGTGAGAAAGCGGATGATGTGTATGGTGGAAGATTACCGGTACATGTAAGATGTCTGATCGACGAGGCGGCGAATATCGGCCAGATACCGAACCTGGAGAAGCTGGTTGCAACAATCCGAAGCCGAGAAATATCAGCATGCCTGGTATTACAGGCCAAGTCGCAGCTGAAAGCGATTTATAAGGATAACGCTGATACGATCATCGGCAACATGGATTCACAGATTTTTCTTGGTGGTACGGAACAGACCACTTTGAAGGATCTGAATGCGATTCTGGGAAAAGAGACAATCGATATGTATAATACAGGCCAGTCTAAAGGATCCCAGGAAAGCTACAACATGAATTACCAGAAACTTGGTAAGGATATGCCATACTTGTTCGTGAAGAGTTCAGTTGCCTTGAATTTATCATGAACAGGGACACGATCAACTGGATTTTGAAAAAACTGAATACAGGAGGTCGAACATGGAGCATTTACCAAAGAAAATCCATCACAACGGCATCAGCTATACGCTGGTGGGAGACTACTATATCCCCGATCTAAAGTTGTCGGAGGAAATCCGCCCCATCGGGCGGTGGGGTCGGATACACAAGGCGTTTCTGCAAGAACACCGTCCCGGCCAGTACAATGAACTGCTTCTGTCGGGAAAACTCTGGACGTATCTTGCCGATCTGAACGAGCAGGCGGCAGACAGGCTGGACTTGATTATCCGGCAGATGATGAAAGCCGAGGGCGTGACCGAAGCCATGAAAGCGGAAAATCAGATGTTATGGGTGCAGTCAATGAACTCCATCCGCTGCCGGGCAGAGGAAATCATCAAGACGGAACTAATCTACTGTTGAGAGAGGTAAAGCTATGATTTTGGAAGCCATGTATAATGGGGAGTTTTATCCCTGCGAGACAGTTGTACCTACATCACCGGAATACCGAAAGGCAGTCATAGCCTGTGAAAAGCTCATGGAGCAGTTGTCCCAGCGGCTCAGCAAAGAGGACTATGAGCTGGTGCAGGAACTCCGGGCGCAGACAGCAATCGCCCAATGTGAAGAAAGTGAAAGTCACTTCAAGTATGGCTTTTCCGCTGGGCTGATGTTCAGCAGGAAGCCCATGAACAAGTGCAGCAGAAGAAAGAAAAATAGATGAAGAAAGCCGCCTGAGCAGAAAGAAACTGTTCGGGCGGTTTCAGCATTCGCCAGTAGATTTATTCACACTCTTGTGATAAAATTTACTACAATAAAGAGCGTGATAGCACTAATTTTATGGGGGGATGCTTAATGAATAGAATTTTGAAAAAATTTTTACAGCGGGGTGTCGATTTAAGTCCTGTGGGAGTTGAACTCCGTGAGGATAATACAAATTATTTTTGTACCCCAAAAGGGGCATCGGTTTTTGGATGGGCAGGGATAGATGGTATCCACTTCTGTTTCATTCGTGGATTTGGAGAGATGGTTTTCTCTGTCAGCCCCATGAATACTTCTCCTGATTATGTTCATCCAGTAGCTGAAAATTTTACCGACTTTCTGCGGCTTATACTGGCTTGTGGTGATGTGGCGGCAGTGGAACAAGCGTGGATGTGGAACGAAGCACAGTTTGAAGCCTTTCTCAATGAAAACCCTACAACCCAGGAACAACAGCAAACTTTATCGGAAATTTCAGAGAAGATGAATTTGTTGCCTATGGAACAACCGTGGACATATATCAAAAACCTGCAATCTTCCTTTGATTACAGTCAGATTAAATACACAGAAGATTATTACGATAATGATATGACTTCAGAGGCAGAATTGGTTGCCCCTGAATGGAAGGTCTACTTTGATGGAGATTTCTGGGGACATCGAGGTAAAGACCGTGCCGGAAAAGAGATCAAGCTGGATAAACAATTCGATTGGGCTGGATATCATTGGGTAATTCCGGCAGCTTATTCATGTAGCAAAGGACTTGTCGTTGATTTTTGTATGCGAGTTGATTCAGAAAGCATCCGTGACTTCATGAAAAAATGGAATCTGGACTGGGAAAATGACTCATGTGAAAATTTTACCCGTGAGCAACAGATGCAGATGGAATGGGAAAACCCACTTTGTTTTAACTTCAAACCTTGCTTGAAGTTAAACGAGAAAATATTACAGACAACCCATGGCTGCGCTGTGAGCTTTAATCCTTGTCTGCCAGATGGCGTTATCAATGAGTTGGAAGCAAAATGGGCAATCGACCATTATGGGCTGGATAGTACTTATGGCTGGGTCATATGCAGAGACGTATTTCCTTGGGGAACCAAGCATCACCCTGAAATCAATAAACTTTTTCTTACAATGGAGCAGCAACCAGGACAAGTTCCAGGCTCACATTTCAAAGTTCACGCACCCGGAGATTCATTTATGTTTTCCCATCCTGTTAGCGGAATAACCCATACACTGACCGTGCAGGAAATAGAACAGCAGACAGTTCCTCAAAATAGTTTTGGTTCTGATCGCTGGATTTATCCGACACATTATATTGCCATGAGTTATACACTTACCCCTGAACCGATGGAGAACATTTCGGTTTTTGACTGTGATGAAGGCGATAGACCGATAGAAGTTACACCAGACGATCATTCGTTCCGTCCAGTTGGCAGTAGTTCCTGTTTTGTTGTTGGTGTTATTGGTGGTGCAGATGGTCCGACAGCAGTTATATATGGAACAAATTCACAAGAAAAACTTCATGCTGCTTGTTCTGCTCTGCACTTTGAACCGGTTGGTGATGATGTCGAGTGGCGTATCGTGTTCAATGTTACGCAGTTTGACAAAGAAACATTCCCAATTATCTAAAAATACCCTTAGAACTCTAAGGGCGCACTTCTATACTCTCTATCGAGAGTAGTGCGTCCTGCGGAGCTTCATTCCCGGTCAGCAGAAGAAAACTGCTCGACCGAGAATGTTTCGTCACTTCGTTCCGTCAAGGTGGCTACACCCCCTTGCGACGCTTGTGCGTCTATCCCTTGTGGACTTGCCGTCCGCAAACGGTTTTGACAAACCGTCCGCCGCCAGCAAGTTTGAAT
>OHBX01000564.1_pt1 | contig 19611 bp, 18 predicted proteins | sample 1577441 | NCBI WGS metagenome assembly OHBX01 (sample SAMEA3879561, study PRJEB24766) | human gut metagenome | biome: human-associated habitat; feature: feces | place: USA | collected 1985/1987 | reverse complement strand
CCGCGCGGTTGGTTGCCGCCATAACGATAATGCCGTCGTTCTTTTCAAAGCCGTCCATCTGGACAAGCAACTGGTTGAGCGTTTGTTCGCGCTCGTCGTGACCGCCGCCCAAGCCCGTGCCGCGCTGTCTGCCGACCGCGTCGATTTCGTCGATGAAAACGATGCACGGCATATTGTGTTTCGCCTGGTCGAACAAGTCGCGCACACGAGACGCGCCGACGCCGACGAACATTTCGACAAAGTCACTGCCGCTTATGCTGAAAAACGGCACGTTCGCCTCGCCTGCGACCGCTTTTGCAAACAACGTTTTACCGGTGCCCGGAGGACCTACGAGCAAAACGCCCTTGGGAATTCTCGCGCCGATATCGACGAACTTTTTGGGGTTTTTAAGGAATTCCACGATTTCTTGCAGTTCTTCCTTTTCTTCTTCCGCGCCGGCGACGTCCGAAAAACGCACCTTAACCGACTGGGTAACGCGGGCTTTGGTCTTTCCGAAGTTCATCGCCTGCTGGTTTTGTCCCTGGCTCTGACGGTAAATAATGTACATCACGATGCCGAGAAGCACAACCGACAGCATGGGCAAAAGCAAGCTGTAAAGAAGCGAGCGGCGCGCGGGATTGTCGTACGAAACCTTGGGGGTCGTCCAACCCGTGTAGCCCCGACATTCTTCGATCATGTCGTAAACCTGCTGAACGTTTCTGTCGGGAATATAACAAAACGCGTCGTACTTATTCGGGAAATTCTTTTCGGCGATCTTGCTGTCGTTATATCTGACTTTCAGAACGTAGTCGCCTGTAATCTGAATATTCGAAACTTTGCCTGCCTTTATGTCTTCGACAAGCGACGTGTAGCTTATCTCGCCCGCGCCGTTGTCCGAGAGCATCGTCGCGACAAGCACGACAAGCACAAGACAAATCAGAAAAATTATTATTCCTTTTGTTCTTTTTTTCACTGTGTAATAGCCTCCGCTTCCGCAATAAAAACGTCTTATTATTTATCTTTATCACGAAGTTAGTACTATTATAACATAAACTCCCTAAAAATCAACTAAAATTAAAAACTCGGGTTTTGTTGATTTTTACGCGGAAAACAATGCTTTATATAACACAATCGCAATTTTAACGCTCGTTTTTTGCACTTTATCCCACGATACCGCCATAAGAGTTTTCAGCGGATCGTCCGACGGTTTTTCGACCGCGCCGAGAATGCCGACGTCGCCCGCGGGATTTTCGATTCCCGTTATCGCCCTTTTGGGGTTGACTCCGCCCGAAACCACCGCGACGAAAGGCTTTTCCGCCTCCTTTGACAAGCACGCGTCCACCGCGATTACGGGGCTTTCGGGGTGCGCGCATTTTATGAGTTCCAGAAAGTCCTGCACGTTTCTTCCGTTGACGCTTTTTCCCGTCGCGCCGTATACGAAACATCTTGTGTTCAGCCTGTTTTTCAAAATATCGCCGACAATCGGACCGACGCTGTCGCCGGCGATTTTGTCGCTTCCTATGCACAAAATTACGGGGGTTCCTTGTTTCATTTTTTCTCTCCTTTTCATAAGTATTGACAGGGCTTACAAAAATAAGCGCGTTTTTTTATTAAATATTGTTTGATTTCTGTAATAAATTTGGTATAATATTTATAAATATCGAGAAATATCGTAAAAAAGAGGGATTATGGTATGTTGAATGCTTTATGTACAGCGAGCATGAACGTCTCGGATATCGTCATTCTGGCGGTTCTGGCGGTCGGCATCGTCGCGGGTATTATTGCAGGCTTTGCAAAATTGCTCAACGGCACGATCGGCGGCATCATTGCGTTTATCGCGGCGATATGCCTTGGCATATTCCTTGCGGGGTATCTTGCCGGTGTTTCCGCGTTTGTTGACCTTCAAACAAAAATCAGCGACTTTTTCGTAAGCAAATTCGACGTGGCGGGCTACAAGGCAAAGGTCTCCGACGGGGAACTTTTCCTGAACGTCAGCGGCAGCGCGTGGACAAGCGTATCGACGCTGTTCGAAGGCTCGTCAAAACTCAAAATCGTACTGCTTGTACAAACCGTTTGCGTCAAACTTTTCAGCGGCGCGCTCACGGGCAGCGTTACCCTTGCGGCGTTTGCGGCAAACCTTATCGTGAAAGCCCTTTGCGCCATTATCGTTTTCGTCGCGTCGATTATCGTACTTGAAATTCTGTTTTCGCTTCTTTCAAAACTTCTTTCAAAGATTGTCGAAAAACAAAAAGGATTCCGCAGCGTCGACCGTATTATCGGGCTTGTGTTCTCGGCGGCATTCACCGTCGCGCTCGTTTTCGTCGCAATGTTCGTGATCGCGAAAGTCGGCTCGGGCGCGCAGGTGGCAATCGACAATATCGAATCGGGCACCGTTGCGAAATGGTTTTATGAAAACAACCCGTTCCTTCTTCTGTAAATAAGACAAAATTAAACAAAAAATTAAGCAAGGTTTTTTACCTTGCTTTTTTTACGTGTTTTGTTTTGAGGTTTATTTTGCGGTTTTCAGATAAATCAGCAGGACGGTAATATCCGCGGGGCTCACTCCCGAAATCCTGGACGCCTGTCCGAGCGTCGCGGGACGAATTTTTGAAAGTTTCTGCCGCGCCTCGATTCTCAGTCCGTTTAAAGCGTTGTAGTCGATATCTTCGGGCAAAATCTTTTCTTCCAAACGTCGTGCGTCCCTTATCGCGGCGTCTTCCTTTTCAAGGTATCCCGCGTATTTTATCATGACTTCCGCCGAAAACAGCGCGCTTTTTGAAAACTCCGAAAACGCGTTTGTGACTTCTTTCAATACGTCAAAGGTGATGCCGGGGTGTTTCAACGCTTCTTTTACGGGCATCGTTTTTTCAACCTGCACTCCCTCGTATCTTTCAAATATTCCGCCGTTTTCCTTTTTGATTTTGACAGTTTCGGAAAGCCTGACGATACGCTCGATTTCTTCCCTTCTTTCCTGCATTTTTTTGAGCCTTTCTTCCGTCGCAAGCCCAAGGGCGTATCCTTTTTCGGTAAGGCGCAGGTCGGCGTTGTCCTGACGGAGCCTCAAACGATATTCCGCGCGCGCCGTCATCATACGATACGGCTCGTTCGTGCCTTTTGTGACAAGGTCGTCGATAAGCACTCCTATGTACGCTTCGTCGCGGTTTAAGGTGAAAGGCGGTTTTTCGTCGACGTACAACGCGGCGTTTATGCCCGCCATAAGGCCTTGCGCCGCCGCTTCTTCGTATCCGCTGCTGCCGTTGATTTGCCCGGCGGAATAAAGCCCTTTTATCCTTTTCACCTGCAACGACGACGAAAGTTCCAGGGGGTTTATGCAATCGTATTCTATCGCGTACGCGTACCTTATAAATCGCGCGTGCGTAAGCCCTTTTATCGAGTGGTACATTTCTTCCTGCACGTCTTTCGGCAAACTTGACGACATGCCCTGAATATACATTAAATCACTGTCGCGACCTTCGGGCTCCACGAATATCTGGTGTCTGGTTTTGTCGGGGAAACGCATTACCTTGTCTTCAATCGACGGGCAATATCTCGGGCCGATTCCGTGTATCGTGCCGTTGTAAAGCGGACTTCTTTTTATGTTTTTCCTGATTATTTCGTGAGTTTTTTCGTTGGTATAGGTGAGCCAGCACGGCATCTGAGAATAAAGATTTCCGTCGTTCATGAACGAAAACGTGCCGATATCGCTTTCGCCTTCCTGCACTTCCATTTCGTCGTAGTCGATGCTGTCTTTCGCAATGCGCGCGGGCGTTCCCGTTTTGAAACGGCGGATATCTATGCCAAGACTTAACAAGTCGTCCGTAAGATGCGTTGCGTTTTTGAACCCGACGGGGCCGCTGCTTTTTGTTTCCGCGCCGATTATCGTGCGCCCGTTTAAGTATACGCCCGTCGCGATAACGACCGCCCGTCCCTCGATTTCGCCGTTTTCAAGGGTGGTTATGCCGTGCGCCACGCCGTCTTTTACAAGAATTTTTGTCGTTTCGTCGTACAACACGTCAAGGTTTTTCTGGCTTTCCAAAACGCGCAACATTACGTCGTGATACAACGCCTTGTCCGCCTGTCCGCGAAGACTGAATACGGCGGGACCTTTTCCGCGGTTGAGCATTTTTATCTGCAACAACGCCTCGTCCGCAGAAAGCCCCATTTGCCCGCCAAGCGCGTCCACTTCCCGCACGAGATGACCTTTCGCCGTGCCGCCGATTGCAGGATTGCACGGCATAAGCGCGACGCCCGCCTTTTCAAGCGTCGTAAGAAGGGTGCTTTTGCCCATGCGCGCCGCGGCAAGCGCGGCTTCGATGCCGGCGTGTCCCGCGCCGATTACAATTACGTCGTAAACCTTTTTCATTATTTACCCACGCAGAATTTATCGAATATGTCGTCGATGATTTTTTCGCTGACGGTTTCGCCCGTGATTTCGCCAAGCGCGGTGTAGCCTTCCGTCAGAACGGAAATTACGCAGTCGGTCGTAACGCCCGCTTTCAGAGCGTTAAGTCCTTCTTCGACCTTTTCTTTTGCCGTCGTTACCGACGACAGTTGTCTTTCGGACGTCAGCACTTCCGATTCCGACGTCTTTTCTTCATCGAAATATTTTGCGACGATTTTCAGAAGTTCGTCGATTCCGTCGCCCGTTTTCGCACTGACGAAAATCTTGTTTTCTTCGTTTTTCGCATTGTTTATAAGGTCGCTTTTGTTGTAAACTTCCACAACTTTTTTGCCTGAAAGGGCGTTTTCAAGCGCCTTGTTTTCAGGCTTTCCTTGCGTTGCGTCCAGAACGCGAAGTACCAAACGAGCGTCTTTAACTATCGAAATCGAACGGTTAATGCCTTCTTTTTCAATTTCGTCGTTACTTTCCCTTATTCCCGCGGTGTCGCAAAGATTGATTTTCTTCCCGCTTAATTCAAAGCTGTCCGAGATAAAGTCCCTTGTCGTTCCTTTTATCGACGAAACGATTGCGCGGTCGTACCCCAAAATCGCGTTCATCAGACTTGACTTGCCGACGTTCGTGTCGCCGACGAGAGCGACGTCCATGCCTTCTTTTATCATTTTGCCGTAGGCGCGGCTGTTTTGAAGCGCGGTAAGGGTTTTTAAGATTTTTTCAAGTTCTTCTTCCGCCGACGGCAGTGTTTCGTCTTCCAGCTCCTCGGGATAATCCAGTATCGCGACAAGCCCCGTCAGGACGGTTTTCAGGTCGTTCTGAACGTCTTTCACCGCCTTGGACAACTTGCCGGTCATAAGGCGATATGCGGCTTTTACGGCGTCCGCGCTGTCGGCGTTTATCATATCTATGACGCCTTCCGCGTCGGACAAATCCATTTTCCCGTTCAGAAACGCGCGACGGGTGAATTCGCCCCGCTCCGCAAGGCGCGCGCCTTTCGACACGCACGCAGAAATCACGCCTTCCGCAATCCTTGTTCCGCCGTGCACGTGAAACTCCACGACGTCTTCACCGGTATAACTTTTCGGCGATTTGAAATAAACCATATAACCAAGGTCGGAAAAGTCTTTCGCGTTAATTTTTCCGAAGTACATAAAGTTCGGTTTAATTTCGCCATTTATCGCTTTCGTTTCAAAAACGGCGCGGGCAATCGGCAGCGGGTTTCCGCTGAGTCTGATTACCGCTATGCCGCCCTTTCCCGCGGGCGTTGACAATGCAACGATTGTGTCCATACTAATTTGCTTTATAATAAAAATCTCGCCGAAAATCGGCGAGAATTTGATGGATTTTTGACGTTTCTTGGCAAGTTCTTACGAGGGCGCGTACTTAGGCGTACGTAACCGAGTAAGGTTTTGCCAAAAAACTCAAAAAGGCGCGAATTATCGCCGATTTTAAAAGTGTTTTTTGGTATAACCAAAAGATTTGAATTTCGGCGGTCCGTTCTTTTTCAGATTAAACTCCGTCGACGTTGGATCATCAACGGGCTTTACGGGCGCGGATTCCTGACGAGAATCGTTGCGGTTGCCGCGACGGTCGCGGTTGTCGTTTCGTCTGTTTCTGTCATTACGTCTGCCGTCGTTTCGTCTGCCGTTTCTTTCTTCGTATCCTTCGCGCACGCCGCCTTCTTTCGGGACGATGACGATATGACGATTCATATCTTCTCCCTCGGATTCGGTCGTGGCGTATTTGCTGTTTTGAAGCGCGGTGTGGATCACGCGGCGTTCAAACGGGTTCATCGGTTCAAGCTCAACGTTTCTTCCCGTGCGGTACGCCTTGTATGCAAGGCGGTTTGCAAGGGATTCCAACGTTTCGATGCGTTTTTCGCGGTAGTTTTCGGCGTTGATCGACACGCGGATAAAGTTGTGTCCGCTTTCGTTGACAAGAATGAGTGCAAGATACTGTATCGCGTCAAGCACTTCGCCGCGGTATCCGATAATGACGCCGCTGTCACTTCCCGTAATATTGACGACGATTTCTTCGTCTTTGACTTCGCAGTCGGCATAGCATCTCAGATTCATTCTTTCAAACAAGCCGTTCAGAAAGTCGATGACAATGTCCGCGGGCGTTTCCTTTCTTTGGACGGTTACGACCGCCTTGCTGAAAAGACCGCCTTCCTGCAAAACTTCTATTTCGGCGTTTTCTCTTTCGATGCCGAGTTCTTTCAAGCCTTCCTCGATGGCTTTTTCGACCGAGGACGCTTTGACTTCGATTTTTTCCATATGGACTCCTTATTATTTGAAGGTCGATTCAAGGCGTTTTTCTTCGTTTCGCTTGTCGTTGACCTTTACGCACGCATTGTAAATAAGTTGGAAAACGGTGCTGAACAGGTTGCTTATTACCATATATACCGTGAACGCCGTGCTGTACAAAAGGGCGAACACCGCAAGCATAATGGGCATAAACCACTGCATCATTTTCATATTTGCCTGCATTGCGTTTTGCATATCTTTGCCGCTGCCGTTGGCCGTCGGGGGCTGGGGCGGCTGGGTTTGTTTCATAAGTTTGGTGGACGCGAAAGTGATAAGTCCGGTGATTATGGGCAATAACATAAAGCCGTTCCAGCGGCTGCCGCTCTTCCCGTTTCTCTTGACCTTATTGTACTTCGCGATAAGCGGGTTCATGACTTCTTCGTATTCGGTACGGTTGCCGTGCTCGATAGAAGCGGTGTCGATGCCGAGTTTTCCGATTCCGTTGCCGATAAACGTTTCGTAATCGGGGATAGGATTCTTCCAGCTGTCGGGCATAAACACGTTGTTTACCCACATGAACTTGATTTCTTTTTTGTATTTGTCGTCAAAAAGGCTTACGATCGCGTTTTGCGCTGCCTTCGTTGCGGTTTCTTTTGCGACAATGGTTGCCGCCTCGTCCGCTTCCGTTTCGCTCTTTCCGTCGTTTATTAAACGATTATATTCCGCCGTGTATGCCGCGGCGCGTTGTGTTTCGTAGGTCGAATAGTACGAGCTTGACAAATCCTTGTACATATTGATGTTGTATTGCTTTACCATGCCGTTAAATCCCGAAAACACCATGAAGAATATCACAAGCGAGATTATCGACGGAAGACAACTTCCAAGCATGCTGTACTTTTCCTTGCGGTAAAGTTCCATCTGCTTTTGCGAATACAACTCCTTATTTCCGGCGTACTGCTGCTGCAATTTTTCAAGTTGCGGCTTCATTCTTTCCATCGCGCGGTTGTTCTTCGTCATTACGACTTTCTGCCATACGTCGAAGGGCGACATCGCGAGCTTTAAGATGAGCGTGAAGCAGATTACCGCCACACCGTAGTTACCGATACCCTTGTTAAGCGCGTCGATAAGCCACATTACGCCTTCGGCAATTTTGTTCGCCGCAAGGCCCATCTCCATTATACTAACCATTTTGCGTTTCCTTTATAGTTTTCTGCCACGGGGTCGTAGCCGCCCTCGTGGAAAGGGGTGCATCGAAGTATCCTTTTCGCACCCATTACGCATCCCTTAAAGAATCCGTGTTTTTCAATTGCGGTCAGGGTATAAATCGAACACGTCGGCACGTATATGCACGGCCGCGTAAGATTTATCGAAATAAAACGTTTGTAAAATCCAATTAAAATACGGGCGAGCGTTTTCATAATCATAAGGAATGGCCCAAAAGTCCGGCCTTTTTGAGGAGCGACCTCATCGAATCGGCAATGACGCTGCTTTTCTTGCCGTAGACTGTGCTTCTCGCCACGAATATTATGTTGTACCCGGGGGTTATCTCGGGTATCATAAGACGGACGCTTTCGCGCATCTGTCGTTTTACCCTGTTGCGCTGGACGCTGCCGCCGACCTTTTTCGAAACCGAAAATCCGACTTTGAGCGCCCCTTTCGTCTTTACTGTGTACAAAACGAAATCGTCGTTTGAAAAAACCGTGCCTTTCCTGTAAATGTAGTTGAAAGACGCGCGCTTTTTTAACTTATATTCCTTTTGCATTGTTCGGGGGAGCGTCTGCCCGCACAATTAGTTGTGCGGGGTAAGTTTTGCTCTGCCTTTGTTGCGGCGACGTTTCAGAACGTTGCGGCCTTGCTTGGTTTGCATTCTCTTCCTGAAACCATGTACCTTGGTTACGTGTCTTTTCTTGGGTTGGAATGTCCTTTTCATATATGCCTCCTTGATAGGGATTATTTCTTCGTTACTATTGTTATTATAATATAACAATGCCAGTCAATTATAAGGAAATTTTGTTCGCGTGTCAACCGATTTGACGCCTTTTGAATAAATGCCGTTTTCCGCCACTATAACTTTTCGGTAAAAAGCATAAGGCGATTTTTTCCGTTCGGTTGCACGTAAAATAAAAAACCTTTCCGCTTTCGGAAAACGGAACGGCAAAATTTCTCGTTTCGTTCAAGATCTTTTTCAAAAGAAAAAACATTTTTCTCTTTTTTGAAAAATTAAACCGTACTTTGTACGGTTTAAAATTTTTTCCGAAGATAATGTGCCGTTTTTCCGTCAAAAAACAAACAACGGCTCTTTTGAATTAATATTTGTTTCCGCCCGGTTAAATTAACATCAGTTTCCGCCGCGTTATGAAAATTAGACACTTGTATAGTTTTTTTGCCGATGTTTATGCTTCTTTCCGTTCTCGCACTTTGTTTTTTTGTGCGATATGCGACATCCATTCAAAATCGGGTTTCGGAACAAACACACCGCAAATCGTCGGCGCTCGTCCATAAACAAGCACTTATCAAAAATTATTGTTTTTACGATCAGACAACGCAAAATTATCCGACCGCAAACAACCCGAATAAACATTATTTGCATTTTACCCTTTTCACGTCCAAAATCACAACAAGCGTTCTTATGCCAACACTTAATAATACAAACTTAGGTTTTCCGTCGTGTTTTTAGAATAAGACAAGGCACGCGAGCGGCTTGATACTTTACCGTATAAGCCGTGAGTGTAACGCAGTATTAGTCAAAAACACGACGGAAAACTTGTTCACAACCGAAAACGCCGAGATTTCAAATGATTTTTGGAAAAGGCGAACGCAGTTGTACTGTATGTACTGCAAGCGAGCATTTTTCATAAAAGCGTTGAAATATCGGCGTTTTGGCAACGATATCGTTCAATCCGTATCAGTAGTTTTCCACGGCGCGTTTCGATGGTTATTTTTTTACAATCAAAAATCATTTGTGCGCCGATGATTACGCCGCTGCCGTTTGCGCCATAAAATCCACGCAATTAAAACAAGGCCGAACAACCTACTGCGTTTTCTTCAACGCAAAAAGTATCTGTTGCGGTTCGTCAAACGATTTGGGCTTGCGTCATTCTCAAAGCGACGTTCAGAACAAGAAAACGTTTTCACAACAAACAATACACGCCCAAATCAAAAGTTCAACCGCATGGATCAGAGTGCACTCATTTTAACATAGGGTTTAACAACGGCAACATTGCAATGCACCGTCCGACCATAATCTTTCTTCTTTCTCACCAAATCACAACCGTTCAATAAAAAACAACCAACCGGAACAATCAATCACATCAAACAATCCAAAATCTCTCAATCATAAACGCTCTCAATACAAACACGACATACAATCGAATAATACACCAAGATTTTTTGAATATTAAAATAATCGCTGGCTGATTCGCTGCCGACAAATACTTCCCTGAACCCACGTCTAAATATTCGCTTTTAATAAAACCGCAGTGCAACCTCACAAGAAAAAACCACGGGCAACAACATTATGAAATAATATACTACAAACATGAAAAAGAAACTTTTTATATATTCGGATAATATGAAACTCACAAAAAAATATTAAATTCTGATTATCTAAGACACAAGAACAAACGTCAAATTTCAAAAAATAAATATTACGCCACAAGACACAATCCAATTTAATTAAGGTAACCAGATTTTAACAAATTATACTTTATGCCGGACAAGCATGCCAAATATCAATAAACGGCACTTTTCCATAAAAAACACCTTTTCGGAACACGGCAAAATAATAATAAAAAAGCCCGAAAGCTCGGGCAAATAAAAACATTGCTATTTTGATTTCTTTGGTTTGTCTTTACGGCAATTATATACGGCAATAACCGTTTGCCTTGCAAGATCGGAATTATCAATATCCAGCACGTAATGCAGTTTTGCGCCGTCGTATGGATATCCTTGTTCACAATCATCACCAAGAATCTCGGATGTTTCTTTCAAAATCTTAACAAAAACACAGTCGTCGCAAACAAGTAAAACGGGCACGGCTTTATAATAAACCATATATTCGCCAAACATTTTTTTAAAAGAAATATCCGGTAAATCAATTTGTTCGACAACGTATTTAATATAATTCAAATCGGTAGCCATAAAAACCTTCATTTGTGTTAATTTTCTCAATGCTATTATATCAATCGGTTGACAATATGTCAATTTACTGGCAAAACGATTAAAAGATATCCACATTTTACGGAAGCGACGTTTCACGTGAAACAACGGGATATTTTGACAGTTTTGATATGTATTGATTTTATATGTTTCACGTGAAACAATTAGTTGTCCACATTTGTTCCACGTGGAACAAAAACCGTTGTTTTGGGCGGGTTTTAGGCTATTTTTCCTGGGTTTTTGGGCTATTTTTTATTGTTTTTATCGTTTTGTTTCGCGAATTTCCGTTCTTTCTCCGTGTAAATTTATCGGTGCGGTTTTGTGGATAACTTTCGGCTTTTTCGGACAAGGTATATATCGCGATTTTTTGGAAATAATTGCAATAAATTATATTAGTAAAAGGCGGTAATTATCATGAAATGTACATCGTGTAATAAGTCATTTTCACCCGAAAAAATGTATGTTTGCAAGTCATGCGGCGCTTGTTTTTGCGAAGAATGTGTGAAAAACAACCAAAACTCATGCCTGAAATGCGGTACAACCCTTGATCGTTTGAATTAAAAAGTGCCGTTTTTCTTGGAAAAAACGAGCGTTTCACGTAAAACATTGTCGTTTTTGACACGGCGTTTTATTGTCTTTTTATATTGGTATTAGACGGATTTTTTGTTTATTTTTCGCCGTATTTTAGTATAAAAACCAGGATAAAAGTCTTTTGTATTGCGGATTTGATTATTCTTATCTTTTCGTTGTTGCGGCAAGGAACGTGGGTGATAATGTCTGTTATGATAATTTTACAATCGTTTTGTCTTGAATAATTGACTTCAGGGCTTTTTTATTATTATTTTCGGTATAACAAAAAACCGCCGTTTCGGGCGGTTTATTATAAACGCGTTATCGTCTTACAAAACGTTTATTTTTCAATAGAAACGGCGCCTTGCCTGACGCCGTTTAGTTGTTTTTATGTTTTTTCTGCGAGTTGTTCCGAGATGGTTTGCGCCGGGCTCAGACTTTGTTATGTAAAGGTTTTTTATCTTTAATTTATAAGTCTGCGCCGATTAAAAGCATTCTTTATGCCGATTAAATAATATGGGGCAAAAACGCTCTGATTTCTTCCTTTGCGCCTTCGAGATCGTGGTCGAGATAATTCCCGCATTCCTGCCGCTTGGAGCCCGGGATTTCCGTCATTTCCAGACACTTTTCAAAGCACTCTTTCACAATAGGCTTTACTTCGTCAAGCGTGGTGTCGAGCATAAGCAGATAAAAGCCCGTGCGGCAGCCCATCGGCCCAAAATAAACAACCTTGTCTTTGACCGCGCTGTTTCTTATCACGGTTGCGAAAAGGTGCTCAACGGTATGCGCCGCGGCAGTCGTAAGGAAATCGCCCGCGTTCGGTTTTTTGAAACGAAGGTCGTAAGTATAGATATTGTGCTCCGCATAAGAAAGGTAAACTCCCTCCGGGTGGGCATCGTGATTTATAAGAAAAGATTTGATGGTTTCCATAGTTTTTGAATTTTATATATTATTACATAATATATAAAATTTTGTCCTTTGTTTTTTTCGTGATTTTTCGGCTTTTCGCCTTTTATTATTCGCGCGCAATCGCGTCGATAACATCGACTATTATTTTCGCGCAATCGCTTGTCCCTTGGTCTGCGATTTCGTTGAAGTCGGCGGGGCTTGTTTCGTCGGCGTTGTCGCTGACGATTTTAAGGCTCAGCGCAGGCACTCCGTTTTTGTTTGCGATAATGCAAATTCCCGCGCCTTCCATATCGCAAATTTCGGCGTCGAAATCCGCAATAAGTTTATCTTTAACTTCGCTTGACGAAATGAACTTATCCCCGGAAGCAAGCCTTGCCGTCTTAATTTTTGGAAAATCCTTTTTCACCGCGGAAATAAGGGTTTTGTCGAAATAAAAGTACGGGTCGGGATTTTCGTCGTAATGGCCCGCTTTCACGTTGTCGATTGCCGACGTGTCGATTTCGTAATGCACGACTTTTTCGACAACCGCGACGTCCTTGCAACCGAAGCGTTTCGTAAGCGTCCCGACGAAACCGAAGTTGAATATCGCCCGTACGTCGTATTTCGCGATTAAATACTCGGTTGCTCCCGCAGCCGATATTTCGCCCATGCCGGACACCGCGACGTAAATCAGGGCGTTTTCGCGGCTGACAAGATACGTGTCGTACGGCTTATTTTCGATTTTTTCGACTTTTCCAAAGGCTTCGAGCACGCCTTTGACTTCGCGTCCGATTGCGATAACCATTCCGAATTTTTTCATAACAGTCCTTTTTTGTCGATATATTTTACATAAGTATACCATATCTTCCAGAAATTTCAAACAAATGATTTGTTAAATCGTCGCGGCGTATGGTATAATTTCGGATTGAAGAGGTATTTATGAAATTCGATAAGAGAAACGTTGCGCTCGCATCACTTGTATTCGGCTGGATTTCGATTTTCTGGAACGTATACGATCAGCTTGTTCAATCAATAAACACGTATTCATTCGCTCTCGAGCCGTACGAAAGCGGATGGATTCTTGCAATCGACAATATTGTGGGGCTTTTTGTTCTGCCTCTTTTCGGCCACCTTTCGGACAGGTGTAAAAGCCGTTTCGGCAAGCGCACGCCTTACATTTACGTCGGCACGGCGATATCTCTTATCGGGTTGTGTCTTGTTGGCGTATTCGCCTCAAAAAGGCAACTTGCCCCGTATATCGTGTCGCTGACGGTGACGCTTGTCGCGATGGCGGCGTACAGAAGCGCGGGGCTTTCGCTCGTGCCCGATTTCGTATACGAGCCCGACCGCGGCAGGGCAAACTCGATTGCGAACCTTGTGTCCGTCGCGTTCACCGCCGTGGGTATCGTGCTGGCGATGGCGTTCATGCCCCTTAAAGCCGCGAAAAACGCGCAATTTTTGCCGATTTGTCTTGCGGTTGTCGGCAGCAGTCTGATTACGGTTGCCGCATACTCGTTCACTTTCAGCGAAAAACGGGTGACGGACGACTTCAATCGTCGTCTGGAAGAATATAAACGCGACTACCCCGAAAAATACAAAAGCGAAACCGTCGTTGTGGAAGAACTTGACAATCAGCAGATGAAGGGCAATCTTTTCAATAAGATTTTCATTCTTGCAAGCGTGTTCTTCTTTTATATCGCGTACAACGCGCTCGTGTCGAATTTCACCGTGTACAGCGACGTAATGCTCGGCTTCAAAATGCCGCAACTGCCGCTGGTATTCGTCATAATCGGCGCGCTGCCCGGGTTTATATTCGCTTCTCACGTCGCAAAGAAAATCGGCAGAAAGTACACGATAACGATCGGACTTGCGCTTATGATGGTCGCGCTGCTTGCCGCAATGCCGTTTTCCAAAAAAGACTCGGGACTTGAACTGAAAATCCCGCTTGTTTTCTTCTTTATGGTCGCGGGCGTCGGCTACGGTTTTGCGATGGCTAATCTGTATCCGTTCTATCTGGAACTCAGCAAAACCAAAAACATCGGGCAAAACACGGGTATATTTGCGGGCTCTACAACCGCCGCAATGGTCGTCACTCCCATACTCGCCGGCTACGTAATCAAGGAAGTCGGCAAGAAAACCGGCAAGACTTACGTCATCGAACAAATCGTAAACGGCGTCAATACCGAGGTCGTGAAAGTCGGCGATTACAGCGTGCTGTTCCCGTACTGCGCCGTCGCGATACTAATTGCGCTTGTCTGCATTCTTATCGTGAAATCCGACTACGCAACCGGCGGATTGCGCGACCATATGAAAAAATATTTCACAAAAAGGAAAGCGAAAAAGAATGACTGAGTCCTTTTTTACAACTCTTAAAACCGCGGCTGAATCCGTCGGCGTAAGCGTTACCGACAACCAATGCGAAAAACTTTACAAATTTTACGAAACTGTGGTTGAATACAACAAAAACGTCAATTTAACTGCCATTACCGACGAAAAAGAGTTTATCGTAAAACATATTGTCGACAGTATTTCCGCCGCAAAATTCATAAAAGAAAACGCCGCCGTCGTCGATATCGGAGCTGGCGCGGGATTCCCGTCGATACCACTTAAAATAATACGTGACGATATTGTACTTATTATGCTTGACGCGCTTTCAAAACGCGTGGATTTTTTAAACTTTGCCGTAAGCGAACTTTCCCTTAAAAACGCAAAAGCCAAACATTTAAGGGCGGAAGATGCGGGCGAAAAACTTTTAAGGGGGAGTGCCGACGTCGTCGTCGCAAGGGCGGTCGGTCAGACGAATATCCTTCTGGAACTTTCAATCCCGCTCCTTAAAAAGCACGGCGTTTTTATAAATTATAAAGGCAAGGATTTGTCCGACGTGGAAACCGCAAAGACGGCGGAAGCCGCGCTCAACGCGAAAAAAACCGAAGTTTTCAATTTTTGTCTTCCTTTTGACGCCGGCGAAAGAAACGTCGTCGTTTACGAAAAAATTGAAGACACGCCGAAAATTTATCCAAGGAAATTCGGCACAATCAAGAAAAATCCGCTGTGAAAACAGCGTTTTTTTTGTTTTATCCGCTTTTTAATTTCTTATGTTTCACAAAAATAATGTTTCACAAATTTTTGTAAATAATTGATTATTCGCCTTTTTAATGTTATACTGAAAAAAAATACTTTTACATACGAGGTGTTTTATGTCAAACAAAGGTATCGGAAAAGGTCTTGCTGCCTTGCTCGGCAATATGAAGGAAGAAGAAACGATTGCGGAAAAAAGCGAATCCGCCGTATCCCGCGAAATAATGAACGTCGATATTTCACTTATCGACACCAACCCTTATCAGCCGCGTAAAGTTTTTGACAAAGCCGCTCTGGAAGAACTTGCGGCGTCGATTAAGACTTTCGGCATTATCCAGCCTCTGATAGTTTTGAGAAGCGGCAACAGATACGTCATAATCGCGGGCGAAAGGCGTTTCCGCGCGGCGCGACTTGCCGGTCTTACCTCGGTGCCGTGCGTCGTAAGGGAACTTACCCCGCGCGAAATGAGGGAAATCGCCCTTATCGAAAACCTTCAACGTGAGGACCTGAACCCCGTCGAAGCGGCGGAAGGTATCGCGGAACTTATCAAATCGTGCGACCTGACGCAGGAAGAAGCGGCGGAACGTATCGGTATGAGCCGCCCCGTCGTAACCAACCTTTTAAGGCTCTTGTCGCTTGACAAAGAAGTTCTGGAACTCGTAAGGTCGGGCAGACTTTCGGGAAGCCACGCAAGATGTCTTGTCGTCGTTACCGACCCCGAAGTGCAGGTATATTACGCCAACAAAGCGTGCGACAACAAAATGTCGGTAAGGGATCTGGAACAGCAAATCCAGCTTTATCTCGGCAGAAAACTTATCCCGACCGGCGCAAGAAAAGAAAAACAATCGAAGGAACTCAAAGGGTTTGTCAACGATATGAAACGAATCTTCAATACGAAGGTCACAATCCTTGGCGGCGAAGAAAAAGGACAAATACGCATCAATTATTATTCTAACGACGATTTGCAACGCATTTACGACTTAATCGACAGTTTAAGACGTTAATTTTTAAGATAAAGTATGGAAACCACCAGAATAACCTTGCCGAAAATTACATTGATCGGGAAGTGCGGTTCGTCGAAAGACGGCAAAGATTTCGTCAGAGATTTATGGACGGAATTAAATAAAAACTTTTCGGAAATATCTTATCTTGCAAAGTGGGACGAGTCGGGCGCGCTTAAAGGCTTGTGGGGCGCTATGAGCGACGAAACGCTGTCTTTTAAGCCGTGGGAAGGCGGATACGAAAACGGGCTTTATCTTGCGGGTGTCGAAGCCGTCGACGACGCCGTCGCGCCAAGCGGCTGGACAAAATGGGAGATACCGTCTTTTGAATATATAAAGGCAAAAGTCGAATCGACCGAAACTTTCAAGGAACTTATCGGATACCTTATCGCAAACAAGATAAACCTTGTAGGAAGCGTGCAAAATTTCACCAATCCTAAAACCAACGAAAACTTTCTTATGTTTCCGATAAGAAAAGTCGAAGAAGAAAAGTAATAAAAAGGTTAAAACAAAACACACTGCAATTTTTCGCAGTGTGTTTTTTTGTTTTGGAATAATTTTTTATCAGTTGATAATACGCACGGGCAGAATAAGGTAAAGATATTCGTCTTCCTTCTTTTCCGTAGGTACGATGACGCCGGGCGCAGTCGAAGTCGTGAAGCAAAGTTTCACAAAGTCGTCGCTTATCGCGCGCAGGCTGTCCGAAAGATATCTTGCGTTGAACCCGATGTTAAGGTCGTGTCCCAGAAGGTCGATATTTACGATTTCGTTGATGCCGCTTATTTCGCTTTCCGCAGATATCGACATTCTCTTTTCGCGGATTTCAAGTTTTACGACGCTTTTCTTTTCAGTACGGGTTGCAAGCGACGCGCGGTCGATTGCGGTGTCCAACGCCTTTTTATCGACAAACACGGTGGTTGTGAAGTCGGAAGGAATAATCTTATTGTAATTGATATATTCGCCTTCGATAAGTCGCGTTACGATTTTGGTGTTTTCGAGATCGACCATAAAATAGTTTTTCTCAATGCTCACCTTTACGTTTTCGTCGCTGTCGTCAAGAAGTTTTGAAATTTCACTCATACTTCTTGCGGGGACGATTATTTTAATATCCGCTCCTCCGTATTCGATTTCTTTTTTGCAATAAGCAAGGCGGTATCCGTCTGACGCGACGCCGATGATTTTATTGTCGGAAATTTCAATGCTGCAACCTTTAAGCGTTGGGCGGTTATCTTCGCTTGCGGTGCAGAATATAATTTTTTCGATAAGGTTTTTCAACTCTTTCTTTACAATATAAAAAGAGTTTTCGTCGTTGACGTTTTTGAAAGCGGGATATTCGTCGGCTTCCATCGTCTGTATATAGCCGTTATTTTCGCCGTAGGTAAGTTTAAGGGTGTTTTCCCCGGACGTATCTATAATAACGTCTTCCTTATCGATTTTTCTGACGTATTCCGTAAAATATTTTCCAAGGATAACAGTTTCTCCTTCGGTGAAAATATCCGCCTTTATTTTCTTTTCGATTGAAAGTTCGAGATCCGTTGCGGTAAGCGTCAAAGTATCTCCTTCCGCTTTCAGTTTAATACCGTTCAATATCGGCATTACTTTCTTTAAGGGAAGGGCTTTTCCCACCTGTGTTAAAGCGTCTGATAAGTCAAAGCTGTCGCAAGAAAGTTTCATCGTTTTCTCCTTAATTATTTATTGTTATTTTATACTTGATGATGATTTTGTTAATAAGGGTTGTGGAAAAGTTGAAGGTGAACGTTTCGCACAAGATATTGACAAAATCGGATTTGTGCCAACAACAAGTTGTGGATTTTAATGTTTACAACTTTGTTGAAAACTTTTATATTTTGTGAACATATCTACAATCAGCGTTTATAGAGCATGTCTTTTATGTCGTTGATTTGTATTTTTAGTTTTTGTGACGCGCCGTTATTCGACGAAATGAGGTCCGAAATTTTGTCGCGCGCGTGGATTATCGTCGCGTGGTCGCGGCCGCCGAAAATACCGCCGATCGACACAAGGGGAACGGAAAGCATGTCGCAGATAAGATAAATCGCAATCATTCTCGGCTCCACAAATTCCTTATTTTTCTTTTTGCCGATGACGTCGTTTTCGGAAACGCCGAAGTATTTGCAGGTTGTCGAAAGCACGTCGTATGCGTCAAAGTGTTCCTTTTTCGTTTCGATATACCCGGAAAGAGCCTCTTTCGCAATCGAAAGCGACGCCGGCTGTCCCGAAAGTTGGGAATAAAACATAACCTTGTTCAAAAGCCCTTCAAGGTCGCGGATGTTGTTTTCCATATTGCTGGCGATAAACGACGCGACATCGTCCGAAAGATAAAAGTTTTCGGCGTCGGCTTTCTTTTTGAGAATTGCGATTCTCGTTTCGATATCTGGCGGCTGAATGTCCGCAAGAAGTCCCCACTGGAAACGGGTGCGAAGCCTTTCTTCAAGGGGCGCGATTTCCTTTGGCGGACGATCCGACGAAATAATGATATGTTTATCGTTCTGATATAAATCGTTGAAGGTGTGGAACAACGCCTCCTGCGTGCCTTGTTTCGACGCGATAAACTGAATATCGTCAATCATAAGCACGTCGACGGAACGATATTTTTCACGGAAAGCGACGCTCGTTTTGGAATCTCTTATCGACTCCACATAGTCGGCGATATACTTGTCCGTCGTGATGTACATTATGCGTTTTTGAGGAAATTTTGCGTTTATGTAATTTCCGATTGCGTGCATAAGGTGGGTTTTTCCAAGTCCGACTCCGCCGTATATGAACAGGGGATTGAAACGACCGCCGGGATGCTCGGACACGGCTTGCGCCGCCGCGAAGGCGATCTCGTTGGATTTCCCGACGACAAAGTTTGAAAAGGTATATTTTTTATTGAACGAAAAACCAGCGTCATCGGATTTTTCGACCTTTTTCACGACAAGTTCGTCCCCCAGGGTATAGTCCTGCTGTTTCAGGCAATCGGCTTTTTCGGACTCGATAATAATCTTAACGTCCGAGATAATGGGGTTGACTTCTTTCACCGCTTCGAGGATTGTTTCGCGGTAATTTTTCACGATTGTGTTTTTGCTGCTTTGACTTCCCGTTTGCAGCACGAGAGTATGGCCGATAAAACAAATCGGTTCCAGTTTTTCAATCCATACTTCGTAACTTATCGCTTGAAGTCTTGCGGATAATTTGATTTTGGTGTCGTTCCAAAGGGTATTGATATCGATCATAATAAATATATGATAACATTATTGACCGAAAAATACAAACAAAATCGGTATATATTATAAAA
>OHBX01000559.1_pt1 | contig 19824 bp, 22 predicted proteins | sample 1577441 | NCBI WGS metagenome assembly OHBX01 (sample SAMEA3879561, study PRJEB24766) | human gut metagenome | biome: human-associated habitat; feature: feces | place: USA | collected 1985/1987 | reverse complement strand
TTGCCGGTCTTCTTGTCGACCTGGTGCAGCACTTCGGCGGTGATTTCAATGAGGTAGGAGTCGAGTTCGGTCTTGTTCCACTCCTCGAACACGTCGCCGATCTCGGCGATGGGCTCGCCGTCCACATGGATCAGGCAAAGCAGGCAGATCACGAAGCCCATGAACAGATTCTGGCCGATGTTGTTCAGGAACAGATACACACCGGACTCAGAGGGCAGCAGCATCAGGATGAACGGATAGAAGAAGGTTAGAATCACGGACACCAGCACGATGACCTGCTTCTTGGACATCTTCTTGAACTCCTCCGTCTGCAGCACGGAGACATCCAACTCCTTCATGCGCGTCAGGTCGAACTTAAAGACGAAGCGTGCCAGGGCCATCAGGAACACGAAGGACAGAGCAGCCATGATGATGGCGGTGATCAGCCAGGTATTGCCGTCGCAGGCAGTGCCGATGGTGTTCAGCTGCGCGTCGAAGATGCTCATGTACAGCGCGGAGTAGGGCTTGAAGGGGAACAGCACCTCCGTGGTACCGGAGAGCGCCACGGTGGACAGCAGGAGGAAGCGGAACCAGTCGTCTTTTATGCTCATGCCCGTCACCTCCGAAACGGCGGACAGGATGGCAATAGCCAATAGGATGATGCCAAAGGAACCGATGACCGCGCCGATAACGATAATAGCCAGGAAGAAGAACGCGGTGAACAGATAGGGTCTGCCGTTGACCACCTTACGGGACAGCAGCCAGCGCACCAGGAACTCACCGGTCTTGGTTTTCTGGAAGATGTACACCATAATGAAGATGAAGATCATCAGCAAGGTGATGCTGTTGCCCAGCGTGGTGGTCACGATGGATGCGGCGGTATAGTATCCTGGGATCACGCAGGCCGTCAGCGCGATCACGGAGGACAGCAGCAGACCGCCGGTAATGATGCTCAGGTAGATCCACCCCACCATGATGCACAGGTACTGCACGCCCATTCGGGTCACGGGTCCCCACGTGGGGATGATAAAGCCGGCTACAAACATGATTAGCAGGGCGATCACTGTCTGTATCATTTTCGATTTACTTGTTTTCATGTGATTCCTCCTATGTTTTATTGTCGGGATGCTCTCCCGATGGCTACCGGGGTACCGGGCTCACCGCAGCTTTTTCTCAACGTTGTCAAAGCGGTTCTCCTCCAGCTCTCTCACAAGGGACAGACCGATGAAGTCGTTGAACTGCGAAAAGCTCATCATTCTATCCATATAATTCTTTGTCGTGCCGTTAGCCCGCAGATCCGCCAGCATGTCATACACCGCCTTGGCGGCCACAAACAGCGTGGATATGGGAAACACCACCATATCATAGCCAACGTCCTGCAGCTCCCTGGCAGTCAGCAGGGGCGTGCGGCCGGTCTCCACCATGTTGGCGATAGTGCGGGTGGGGATCTCCTCGTTGACACGGCACATCTCCTCCACGCTCTCCACGCTCTCCACGAACACCACGTCCGCTCCCGCCTCCGCGTACAGCCTGCCGCGGCGTATGGCCTCGTCGATACCGTAGCGCGTCCGGGCGTCCGTACGGGCGATGATCAGAAAGTCCGGGTCGGTGCGGGCGGCGATGGCTGCCTTCAGCTTCATCACCATCTCTTGGGCGTCGATCACGCCCCGTCCCAGCATGTGCCCGCACTTCTTGGGCATGGTCTGGTCCTCCAGCTGGATGGCCGCCACACCGGCGCGCTCATACTCCCGTATGGTGCGCACTACGTTGACATTGTTGCCGAATCCGGTATCCGCGTCGCAGATCACCGGTACATTCACCGCCATGACCATGTCCGCGGCGCGCTCCGCCATCTCGCTCATGGTCATCAGACCCACGTCCGGCTGCCCCAGCTTGCTGGCGGACTGACCGTAGCCCGTCATGTACACACAGGAGAAGCCCGCAGCCTCCGCCAGTCTGGCACTGAGTGCGTCATACGCACCCGGCAGTATCAGTATCTCGTCGGATTCCACCAGTTTGCGCAGTTGTTTTCTTGCCTCCATACACGCTCCTTTCTCTTCGCGGCGCTGTCAGCTCAGATAACGTGGTCCTCCTCCAATGCCTCCAGCTGTGCTTTATCCATGCCCAGCAGCTGGCCATAGATCTCTTCGTTGTGCTGCCCTAGCGCTGGCGCGCAGGTGCGCACTTCCGGCATCATATCCAGCAGCTTGACGGGGTTGCCGTTGACCCGCATATCGCCGATCACCGGGTGCTTCACGGGGATGAACATCTCGCGGTCCTCCACGATGTGGGGGTCATGGCTCACCTGGTACAGATCGTTGATGGGAGAGGTGGGCACGCCGGCAGCGTTAATGGCCTCGTAGGCCTCTTCCTTCGTCAGCGTGGTGCTCCACTTCTCCACCTCCACCTTCAGCGCGGCGTGGTTCTCGCAGCGCTGGGCGTTGCTCAGGAACCTGGGGTCCGTCAGCAGATCCTCGCGGTGCAGCACCTTAGTGCACAGCAGGTTGAACAGTTTGTCGTTGCCGCAGCCGATGACGAAGTTGCCGTCCTTGGCTTTGAAGGAGTCGTAGGGATACGCGGAGGCGTACCGGTTGCCGATACGGCGGGGCAGCTTTCCGGAGGCGAAATACCGCTGCGTGCCGGTCTCCAGGCTGGACACCACGCTGTCCACCAGCGCCACGTCCACCCGCTGGCCCTTGCCGCTGAGCTCTCTGGCGTGCAGCGCCGTCAGGATGCCGATGGTCAGGTTCATGCCGCCCAGCACGTCGCCGATGGCCGTGCCCACACGCAGGGGCTCGCCGTCCGGCTCACCGGTGATGCTCATCAGTCCACCGTAGGCCTGGGCGATGATGTCGTAGCCCGGGCGGGCAGAGCAGCGGCCATAGCTGCCGAAGCCGGATACCGCCGCGTAGATGATGCGCTCGTTGGCTTCCTGCAGCACCTCATAGCCCAGCCCCATCCGATCCATCACGCCGGGGCGGTAGTTCTCCACCACCACGTCCGCCTTCTTCACCAGCGCAAGGAACATCTCCTTGCCCTTGGGTTCCTTCAGGTTCAGGGTCACGCTCTTCTTGTTGCGGTTCACATTAGCGTAGTAGAGGCTGGAACCGTTGACAAACGGGCCCATGCCCCGTGTGTCGTCCCCCTTGACGGGGATCTCGATCTTGATCACATCCGCGCCGAAATCCGCCAGCATCATGGTGCAGTACGGACCGGCCAGCACCCGCGTCAGATCCAGCACAACAATATCCTGTAAAGCTTTCATGTGTTCCTCCTGTCAGCAACACGGACTTTTCGCCGTAATATTCATTTGATGCCCGCTGTACACGCCGTCAATCTCCCCGTGCTGCTCCTTGGACAGCGCCAACAGCTTGTCGAAATCGATGCCGGTGTCGTATCCCATGCGCTGCAGCATATAGACCAGGTCCTCCGTGGCGGTGTTGCCCGATGCGCCCGGCGCGAAAGGGCATCCGCCCAAGCCGCCCAGCGTTGACTGCACCGTGTCCACACCGGCCTCGATGGCCGCCAGTGTGTTCACCAGTCCCATGCCCCGGGTGTCGTGGATGTGTACCTGCAGCTTCATGTCGGGGAAGTTCCCCCGTATTCCCTGCACCGTGCGGCGCACCTGCGTGGGGTCGGCGATGCCGATGGTGTCCGCCAAGTACACCGTGTCCACGCCGCTGCTGCGGATGCGTTCCACAAAATGCAGCACCTTATCCAACGTGGGTATGCCCTCAAACGGGCAGCCGAAGGTTGTGGCCATGCCGATGCACAGCTCCAGCTCCGGGAGGCTCTCCCGGATGCGGCGCAGCTCCTCAAAGGACTGGTCATGGGTTCGGTTGATGTTGGCCTTGTTGTGGGACTCGCTGACGGAGATGACATAGGTCAAGTTCTTCAGCCCCGCCGCCCTGGCCAGCTCCGCCCCCTTGAAGTTGGGGACAAGCGCCACCAGTTCTTTGTCCGGATACTTCTCTACGCAGTAGTGGGCCACCTCCCCGGCGTCCACCATCTGCGGGATGGACTTAGGGCTGACGAAGGAGGTGATCTCAACACTCTCCAGTCCGCAGGCAAACAGCCCGTCGATGTACTTCAGCTTCTCCTCCGTGGGCAGCACCCGCTTGAGGTTCTGCCAGCCATCTCTCGGTCCGCACTCAAGGATCTTTACTTTCTGCATTTCCTGTGCGCCTCCTATGTTTTTAATCGCTGTTGGCTTATTTTGCTTAATTTTAATCTATCTGATTAAAAAATACAGCAGGCAGGCAGAAATGTCAACGGTCAAAAGCAAAATCAGGGAAATAGACAGAATGTATCCGCTATTTTTGTATATAGCGTCACGTGCTTTTTATTTAAATTCCAAATACGCTCGCATTTATATTCATTTAAGTCTTGACAAATGTGGTTAAAAACGATATAGTTAAGCAAAAGATTAAGGAAGGGTACCAAAATGGGCGTCAAACTGAAGGATATTGCGGAGCAGTGCGGCACATCCTTGGCCACTGTCTCCTATGTGCTCAGCGGCAAGGGGGCCGAGTGCCGCATCTCCCCCGACATGCAGGAGCGTATCTTCGACACGGCGGATCGTCTGGGCTACACACGGCGTGCCGCCCCACCCAAGCTAAAACGCAGCCGCGTCGCCATCTACTGGCCCAAAATAGGTCTGGAGACTACGCTGGTCAGCATCATGAACGGCCTGAACTCTGCAATTTTGTTCGATACCGTTCCTGTCAGCATCTCCATCTGCCCCTACGAGGCCAACAACTTGCACTTGGAGGATGACCTGTGGTCCAGCCGCGTATACGATGCCGCCATCATCATTTCCGCCGGTGCCGGCGACCTCGCCACCCTTTCCAAACGTAAAACAAAAATTCCAGTAGTTATCCATAATCGCCTCCTCCCCGGCTACCCCTGTGTTTCCGTGGATCAGGAGGCCGCCGGCCGCATCGCTGCGGAGCAGGCCGTCTGCAAAGCCGGTGACAACATCGGCCTTGTCATCAACCCCACGCCGTTCCTTGGCCTGACCCAGCGCGGCACCGCCATCAGCCGCACCTGTCAGGAGTACGGTGTGGACATCCACTCCCGCACCTTTTACTGTGAAAATGACATTGACGCCGGTTATGAACTGGGCATCCGGATGATACGCAGCCATCAGGTACCCAAGGCCATCATCTGCACCTACGACATCGTGGGCTTTGGCCTCATGCGGGCACTGATCGAGGCCAACTATAAGGTGGGCAGCGATGTACAGATCATCAACACCTGCACCTCCCTGCCCCAGTTCTTCGCCAAGTCCACCCCCTCCATGACCGTGGTAGACCTTAAAATGGAGGAGATCACCCATCGCGCCGTGCGGCTGGCCATCGAACTTGCGCTGCGGCATCTGGACGGCGGAGACATCCGTCCCACCATTGTGGCACCACAGATCATCTACCGCGAGTCCTCCCCCGTCCCCACCTACGAGGAAATCGAATACCTTAAGCGCTGCAAAGCCGCCCACTCCACAGACCTCGTCTGATACAGCACCGCGCGGCCGGAAACGGTCACGCCGTTGCCCGTGTAAGTCTCAATGGTACTATCGTTATAGATGGACGTGCGGCACATATCCGCCAGCGCAGGCGCGACGGTGTCCTTGGACGCGATGGTGATGCGCACTGTTCTCCGTCGGTAACCGATATAAAATATCTCCCGGCAGAGCCGTAATCTCATTAAGATAATCCGTCAAAAGAACCCGTCTCTGAGCGAGAAATCCAGAGGCGGGTTCACCGACTCATAGGCCCGAAAAAGGGCACGACAACGGCGCGGAGGGGCCTCCGCGAAAAACAAATAAAAGCCGCATTAAATTGCTCTGTACTGAAAACTGCGCGGGCGCTTCACGCGCATATTTCTCGGTTTTTGTTGGCCTGATCGGACAGGGAGCAGAAAACTTACAATGAGCAATGAGTGATTCTACTTTTGCCGCAGATACAAATCCGAGCAGAAACGCCCGTGCAACGCGGGCAGCAAAAGCAACATTCACATGGTAGAGATATTTACCCTTCGGCTGCATAAAAGCAGCATGTAGCCGAAGTAGGGATGCAAAATTGCAAAGCGTCATTTTGGCGAAGATCTCCTGCATAATGAACGGACGCTTTTTGCATGGAAGTGTGTCAGTGCAAGGGTAGGTTTCAGATCCCGAAAAGAAGTTTAGATACCCTGGCGTTGTCCTGGAGATGCTGGAGCAAAGCACCGCAATGGCCGATTGTCCCGCCAGAGAAAGCGGTTTGAAGATTCATGCTGCGCGTTTCGCTCATGGGCTCTTGATTCTTCTCGAAGAGAGGAACATACGGGACGAAATCACCGTGGTAGCCGTTTGCCTCAAGGATGGGCTTGAAGCAGGTATAGGCCTTTTTGTTATCCCACCAGTAATAGTGAGCCGGGGAGAGGAAGACGGTAACGCTCTGACCGACCTTAATATCAACGACGCTGTCGTTGGTAAGAGGCTTGCGTGTATCGGTATCTGGTGTCCGCCAAATCCGAACAAATAATCCTACAGCTTGTAAATCTTTGGAGAGACAGCGGATGCACATACAATGATGTTGTCTTTAATGAAACGGAATGCGTCTATTCATTTGAGGGCTTTTGCACCACCGTCTTCGATGTAATGGAACGGGTAATTCGAGTCATACAGCAAATTAAATCCTCTGGTGGGAAAGAAGAATTCACTATCGCAGGGAAGTGCTCTACTGATTATGACTGCTCACCCTTCCTGATCGATTGTTCCGGTAATGAGCCAATGATCAAGGCCGTTCAGGGCGATCCGGACGATGACGAAGGTTGTTACTACGCATTTTGCGAAGCCGATTATTTTGAAATACCGAATCTGTTGGAAGACGAATCTTTTCGGACGTTCAAGCAGGCGGTTGACGAAGATCTTCCGCTGGGTGGTTTTTTGGATGCCTCTTACGAAGAATGGTACACCGCCGCTTTGTCCGGCGAATGAGTCCGAATCATTCCATATCGCAAAAAGAAGAGCCGCCTGCGTTTGCTGGCGTGTGATAAGGATGTTTTTCAAGAACGAATCTAAACCGAGCGTAGCAAAGGGAAACAGGCACCGTGAATTGCAGAAATGCTTTTCACGGTGCCTGTTTTTATATGCGTAAATCCACACATTCGATTTATCAACCGTTATCGCTTACAATGTACGCACAAGGAGGGCGATAGTCTATGAAAGAAAAGAGAAGACATATTTACTTGGACGATTTTGAGCACAGACTGTTAGTTGGATGTCTTATGGCATCCCGTAATCAGTATCTGCGTGAAGGCAAACCGACAGAGGACGTCAATGAATTGATCTTGAAAATCATTGATGCACCGAAGAAAAAGCTAAAGGTGATTTACAAGGAGAATGTATAATGGAAAAGTACATAACGGATGAGCACACGGGGCTGAGATATGAGCTTGTCGGAGATTACTACCTCATCGCCGGTGATGATGATCCAGAAGAACGTCCCATCGGGATATGGGGACAGCGGCATCTGCGGTATATCTGGGAACACCACAAGGCGCTCTATACTGGGCTGTTCCTCGATGGGAAACTCAACAGCTACTTTGCCAATCTGAACGAGCAGGCGGAGGATATGTTCTTTCGGCTGGTAAAAGAACTTGCCGAAAAGGAAGGTATCACGGAAACGCTCAAAGCAGAAAATCAGATGCTTTGGGTGCAGCGGATGAACGCAGTACGGGAAACGGCAACGGAGATCGTCAATAATGAGTTGATCTACGCATAAGTTCAGCGGGTGGAAAGCATATAGATGTTTTCCACCCGCTTTTTGTAGTTACATCACGTTTTTGAGTATGTATATTGACATATCGTGATTTTTAGTTTATAATTAGTGATATAGAATGCAGGAGGTGCAATATGCCCGTAAGTTATGATAACCTTTGGAAATTGCTAATTGATAAAAAACTCAAACGCACTGATTTGAAGGAACTTTGCGGAATCAGTAGCAATGTGTTGGCAAAGCTCGGAAAAGATGAACCGATTTCTATGGAATCATTAGAGAAAATTTGCAATGCTTTGAATTGCAATATTGACGATGTAGTATTCTTTGTTGAGAGGAACAAATAATGCGATATAGTAACACAAGCAAAGAAAAAGAGAATGGTATCGTATATACACCTACTGCAATGGCCGATTACCTTGCTCACGAAATGATAGTGCATAAACACCCGCAAAAAGATGGTATCATTTCAATTTTAGATCCAGCAGTTGGCGAAGGTGAACTTTTAATATCAATTATTAGTGCTCTGTCAGATATTTCAACGGCAAAGATTATTGCGGTCGGATACGAAACAGATAATTCTGTTTGTCTCAAAACTCAATCGAACTTAGAAAAACTATTCCCCAATGTTACTATTACAATCAAAAACGAAGATTTCTTAAAAGCAATCGAAGAAAAAAACGCTGGTGAATATGATTATGTAATCGCTAATCCTCCATATATTCGTACACAAATTATGGGAAGCAATAAAGCACAAGAAATATCTAACAAACTTAACTTGAATGGAAGAATAGATATTTATTATGCGTTTATCGTTTGCACGGGAGATGTGCTAAAAGAAAATGGCATAGCAGGATATATTACATCCAACAAATTTCTTACCATAAAATCCGGATCTTCAGTACGAGACTATATTCTTGACAATTATTGCATATATAGAATAACTGATTTTGGAGACACAAAACTGTTTTCTGCATCGGTTCTTCCTTGCATTACAGTCTTTTCAAAAGGGAAAACCACTGAAGCCGATAATGTAAAATTCACCTCAGTTTATCAGGCTAATAATGTTGAGGAATTCACTAAGATTAACAACATCTTTGATTCCATCTATGACGCCGGTTTTTTTGGAATACCTGACGGACGTGTGTTTCATTATCAGCAAGGAACAATCCAAAGTGTACGAAAAGGTTCGCTTTGGAATATTAAATCGGATGAGACGCAGAAATGGCTTGAAAATGTAGAAAAAAACACTTGGCAACACTTCTCCAATATTGGAAAAATACGAGTAGGCATAAAAACAACAGCCGACAATGTATTTATCGGTGAAGATTGGGAAGGTGACAAAGCAAACATTGAATTGCTTCGTCCACTCATTACTCACAGAAACGCTGGTCAGATTTTGCCAAATAATTCAAGTCACTGGCAAGTGCTATACACCCATACAACAGTCAATGGCAAAAAAACGGTCTATGATATAGACAAATATCCGAACGCAAAGAAGTATCTGGAAAAACATTATGATCAATTATCTGGAAGAAACTATGTAATAGCTGCAAACAGAAATTGGTATGAAATATGGGTGCCGCAAAATCCAGATGCTTGGAAGCATCGTAAGATTGTATTCAGGGATATCTCCGAACAGCCGGAGTTTTGGCTGGATACATCAGGCGCTATTGTAAACGGTGACTGTTACTGGATTGAGATTAACGACGACGTGTTTGAGGACGTAGTTTATCTTGCTTTAGCAATAGCAAATAGTAAGTTTATTGAGAAATACTATGATGTAAAATTCAACACTAAGCTCTACTCCGGCAAACGAAGATATATGTCCCAATATGTTGAGCAATTTCCTATTCCGTTATATTCATCAGAGCTTGCCCAAAAGACGATAAGCACAGTCAAAAAAATAATAGCTGAGAACAGCCCTGAAGCAATTCTCAGCTATAAAGCAGAGTTGGATGATATGGTAGATAAACTTTTTGCTTAATCAAAGAAATCATATGGCAAAGGAAGTTGTATTTTTGAATTTTGCCCTCTGCCTTGAAACATCGGGAAATAGTGTGTAAACTCACATCCGGAAACCACATATAAGCGATTCAGACGAACGTAATGCCCTTCAACTGCTCCATCAAATATTACGTAGCGTACATCTTCGCTTGTAAATGTAGTGTCGCCAATAGTGACAATCGAAGCACCGTCTTCAGGAGAGTGTAATCCTAAATCTATAGTTGGCGATGTCTGAAGTTTAATCTCGATAAGTTGATTTGCAATATCGGGGTATGTACCATCATCTTCATAAATTGAATAACCCAAACGCTGACAAATCATAGCATGCAGTTCTGCGCCTCGGTTTCGCTCCTGCAAAGAGTTTAGATAATTAATGTTTAGACCAACCAATGGAAGCAAGCGATTATATACTTCTCCAATTGGCAATAACTGATCTGGCGTTGGATAAAAGTTGGGGTTAACATCATATAATGGAGTATTCCTGCCTGAAATCCAACTCGAAACTTTTAATGAATCATCCGAAAACAGATAACTATTATCATAGGAATTCATTGTAGCCTGATATTTTGTCGTTAATCTTCCAGTGCGATCATACTGAGCGAGGGTTTCGCCGGTAATTACTTTAACATTGGTAATAACATCGTCATCATCAACTTTAAGGAAAACATATCTCCTATCGGCATCGACTTCTTCGTTCCATATCTGAACATTCATACTCTTCTGAGTATATACGTCGAAGTTTTGTCCAGGAAACCGTGGCTGCGTTTTGATAAATGATCTCGGAATAGGGTATCCTAATGCTTCGCAGATCATTGATTTAACAACCTTTGACCGAGTTCTTAGCGGCAAACCGTTAAGCGACTCACCAATTAATGCGTCAGATAGAATCCTTTCTAATGCGTACAGAGGTATAAATAGTGCACGGTTTTCAGGATCAATCTCATCGTATATTGAAAGACCGCTATTTCTGATATTTGAGATGTAATCAGGCATTTTCTTCATCCTCCATAAACAATTTATACGTTTCAATCCCGAGAGCATCAGCTATGCGTTGCACATTTTCAAGGGCAATACTACGGCGATAACACTCAATAGCACTAATATAAGTGCGATGTAATCCGCACTTTTCAGCAAATGCTTCTTGAGATATGCCGAGAGCATTACGATATTTTCGCAGATTATCTCCAAACACTTTAACAATATCCATATTTACAATCCTCCAACAATGTAGTATAATACGGTTGAATACTAAAAGTCTACATACAATAAGTGCCACGCAAAGAAATAAAAACTAAGAAGGTAGTTATATGAGAATAACAAATCTTGAAATAGCAAATTTCAAAGGAATTAAGAATGCTTTTATTACATTTCCAAAGGATTCAAGAGTTGTTTGCCTAATAGGTGCCGGCGATAGCACTAAATCAACAATTTTACAAGCAATCGAATGGATTTTGTGGCCTTCGTGGAATTTAACCGCGTCTGATAGTGATTTCTTTGAATGTGATACAACAGCACCAATCGTTCTGCGAGGAACATTCACTGAGTTGCCGGAGAAACTTCTTTCTGAAGATAAATTTGGATTATACTTGCGAAGAACAGACGTTCCTATAAAAGAAGGAAAAAACGACGAACCCGCTGACGGATCCCCTATATGTTTAACAATACAACTTACGATTGACGGATCGCTTGAACCCAAATGGGAGGTTGTATGCAATCGAAATGAGCCAAAAAATATTGCTCTTTCAGACAGAAAAAGCATTATTGCCGATAAAATTGGAAATAATTGCGCCAAGGATATGTTATGGGGTAAGTTTTCTGTTCTCCAAAAGTATGCCGACGCCAAAGGAACCATTCACGATGTTCAAACATCTGTACTGCGAGATATAGCGCAAAAAGCAGATTTACACACTTTAGATGACATTTCTAAAACAATAAAAACGATTGGTAAAGAATACGGCGTAGGCTTTAAGGGCGAAGTTACAAACCATATGCAAATACAAGGCATTTCTTTATCAACCACGGTAGGACTTTTTGATGAAAAAGCACCTTTATCCCAAAGGGGTCTTGGAAGTCAACGGCTCCTCTCTATGGGATTAAATATTAACGCTTCATCAAATAACTCTATTCTTTTAGTAGACGAAATAGAAACTGGATTAGAACCATATCGTTTGCGGAGCATAATAAACGAACTCAGAATAAAGCATACAACTGTTGGACAGGTTATAATGACTACACACTCTCCCATTGCTGTTGCAGAGTGCACAATTAAAGAACTTCTAATTGTTCACTCTGCGGATGGGACAACGCAGTGTATTCCTTTGGAAAGCGGAGATAAAGAAACCGACGATGCTATGCAAGCTCAAATTCGGAAGAATGCCGAAGCCGTTTTGTGCAAGCGCATTATTGTATGTGAAGGGAAAACGGAGCAAGGTTTTATTAGAGCACTTGATACGTATTTAGCAAGAGAAAAAGGTATTCGTATCGCTTATGCCGGCATTGGAACCGCTGACGGTGGAGGCAGTACGGCGATAAAATGCACAAAACTGCTTTCTTCTTGCGGTTATGACGTTTGCCTTTTTATGGATTCGGACAAAACGGAAGAAAAAGTTCAAAAAGATGAATTAAAAAACGCAGGGATTTTTGTTTTCGATTGGGAAGAGCCAAATGCTATTGAAGAACAAATATTTAATGACATTCCTCTCTCGTTAGTAACAAAACTAATTGCAATAGCTATTGATGAATACGGTCTTGATTCTGTGAAAAGTCGTTTGTCAGAAATTCCTTATACTGAAAACGATGGATATTTGGTCATAGATGAAATGGACATATCCTTAAAACGCTCTATTGGAACAATAGCAAAAACAAAAAAAGTTGAATGGTACAAACGAATTGATCTTGGAGAGAAACTTGGCAATGTGATTTTCTCCGACTTTGATTCAATTGATTTAAATTCAAAGCTGTACAAGGTTATTAAGGATATTATTAATTGGGTGATTTGTGATGACAAATGAAGAATTGTTGACAATTAGCAGTTTACCAAATGCAGCAATTATTGCTCCTGCAGGTCACGGGAAAACAGAAATGATTGCAGATATTGTTGAGCATTCTTCAAGACGTCAATTATTGCTTACACATACTAACGCGGGAGTAGATGCTATATCAAAAAGACTAAAAAAAAGAAACATATCCAAAGATAAGTATACTGTTACTACGATTGCCGCTTTTTGTATCAAGTGGTGTTTATCATACGATAATTCTTCACATATAGATAAAACACTATCACCATTAGAAAAATCTCAAGTTAAAAAGTATTATGAGCAAATGTATAGCGGAGCGAAAAGTATTTTTGAATGTCAGTGGGCAGGAAAAGTATTATGCGCAACTTATGGCGGAGTAATTGTTGATGAATATCAAGATTGTGTTCAAGAGCAACATGAAATATTCGTTAGTATAAATCGTTTTTTACCCGTGATTGTTTTAGGAGATCCAATGCAAGGCATTTTTTCATTCGCAGGGAAATTAGTGGATTGGAACACCTTGCCGTTTACATTGGTTGATGTGAAAACACGTCCGTGGAGATGGGCGAAAGCAAATCCACAACTGGGAGATTATTTTAGCGTGGTCCGTTCGTCTCTATCTCCCATACTTGACGGAAAATCTTGTAGCATAGAAATTGATTCTTGCAATGGTTCAATTGAAATAATAGCTCCCGATAAATTCAACGGGTACTCTTTACTAAAGGAATTCAAACAATATGAAAACGTTGTTATGATTACACAATGGTCAAATAAACAATTGCAGTTGTGTAGTCAAATGCCCGGTTTTTTTCAATATGATGAAACGCAAGAATGTAATGAATTGTTTGAGTTTGCAGAAATGTTCGATAGTAAGTCGGATGCAGAGTTATATTATGCGATTCTGAAATTTGTTCATTCTTGTGCAACTGGCGTAACAGCTGAACTGGCATCTTATATTAAAAGATTACAGAACAACAGTTTTGACTTTTCGAGAATAACAAAACATAGTGAATTTGGTGAATTGTTATTTGATGCAAAAGGCGAAACAAAACTTAATGGAATTCTAAAAATACTCAATTGGTTTGATGATAATAGCTCATTATTTAAGTTATATAGGGCCGAGTTGTTCTACGAAATGATAAGAAGCATAAAATTTGCTTATAATAATGATACCTCCATATTTGATGCCGCAAATAGACTACGAAAAGATGTTTCTCTACAAAAAAGATATTCAGATTTCAAATACCTATCATCCCGCACTTTGCTCTCAAAAGGTTTGGAATTTGACTGTGTAATTATTGATATGACAACACCTCTTTCGGCAAAAGACTTCTATGTTGCTATGACTCGAGCGATGAAAAAAATATATATTATTTCCAACTCTAATAAGTTTTCTTTCAGCAAATAACAAAATTGCCTCACTCAGAATCAAGATTTTTGTCTTGGCTCCGGGTGGGGCTTTTTTCGTTATATGGACCTATAACCACTTGTCATTTTCGAGCGCTTTACGGAGCTTGTCTATCGCTTCACGGTAGATTCGGTCAGCGGAGGATGGCACGACGCCGTGTTCTCCGGCAAGGTCTATGAATGCTATTTTTTCAAACTTGCGCTTTACTTTCCTGCCGTTTATGATCTCAATATAATAGGGACTCCAACAGTTTTCACAGAAACCGAGGTGTTCGGCAACGATAGAGCGTTCTCTGTATTCCAGATCATCGAACGCTTCATAAAGAATTTTCAGCCTCCGTTCGTGATAGAACATCTGGGACGGTTCAGTGGTGCTATCGACGGTCACATCTTCTGCGCCTTTTTCGCCGTCCACGTCGGCGTACTGGCGGTAAAATTCTGTGAACATCATATTTCGTACACCGCCGACGATCATCTGCTTTGTCGTTTTCAGTTTGCGCCCGATTTCAAGAGCGATCTTGTTGATGGTTGCATCGTCGCTTTTATAGCCGTATTTGGCGTAGAGCGCCATTGCCTTACGCAGCAGCGCATATTCGTCGCCGCTTGGGATCGTGTACCCGGTACGCATCGTCCGAATATAATCGTCTATCGCATTTTTGGTGTAGTACGCCTGAAAGGAGTTGAAGGAGGCACCCTTTTCGGGATCGTAATTTTGAAAAGCTTGGAGCAGCCCGAAAATGTAGGCAGACTTCATATCCATAAAATGCCCTTGCATAGCGTACTCCTGCACGTATCCCTTGACCTTTTCATTGATATATTTTTCGTTGTAATGCAGATACCAAGAAAAATATTTCTCGTCCTTTTCGGCAAGGTATTTCTCAATATATTCCTGCGGCGGCATCTTCGGCGGTGCCGGTGTCAGCTGATAGTTATATAATTCCTTTTCCCACGCCTTCATCGGCACACACCTCCTTATTTCAGCCTATTATCGGTATCGGCGTACAGTTTTTTCCGTTCCATATCGGTAACATATTGTTTTGCGGCATAAGCCGGATCTCTCGCCGCAAGCTGTTTATGCTCCTTTGCCAGCGCTTTGGCGGCTGCGGCAAACTCTTTTGTGATCGTTCCTCGTCCTTCCTCTACACGGATTGAACCGCAGCGGGAATTATAGCGAACGGTGATTGGATCGTTGGCGGCAAGCTCTTTGCGTTTCTGCTGTGCAGCAAGATTCCGACAAGTGATCTTTTTACCACGCCACAATTCCGTTGCCAAGCCGCCGCAGTACATCGTCTGCCGAGCAGAGGTCATGACAAAGTATTTCCCGCACATCTGACACTGGCGGGGATAGTGCCCGTTCTGCAATCCCTCAAAGAAATCGGTTAGTACAAAACTGTAATAGCTCTTGAAATGCAGCCGCCGTGCCACTGTTGCTGTCTTGCTTCGGCTGGATTTGCGTATGGGAACATATTCTGTAGTTACATCAAACGAAGCCGAGCCAAAAATTTCTATGGCTATCGGCAAAAGGTGTTCTTCGTCAAAACGTTCGGCTTCATCAGTACGCCTTACAAACTGCCGGAGCTTCTTTGCGGCATCCACAACGTCATCACCGAGTCGGTCATAGAAATCGAGAGTTCCCAATATGGTCTGCAACAGTTTTTCGGATTCCACGCAGAAATCCTTATCATACCCTTTCGGAAAGTGTCCGGCGAAAATATACCCGAAGTCCATATTTGCCGTAAGCGCCCGCTGACGGAAATATTCGCAAAGATTTTCTGCCTTTTCTTCCGTGAACATTTCTTCTGTTCTGCCCATCTCACCTTGTATATCCAATTCGGAGAACGGACGGAGCTTCGGCAGGAGCGTGAGGATATATTTAATCTCGTCTCCGGCTTTCATATAGGTGCCAACATCGAGGAAGCCGGTACGGAGCTGCTTCGCCGTATTCCAATTTTCCGTGCGGAACACGGCAAGCCGGGCGGCGAATTCATCTTTATCGTATTCGTTTAGCAGTTGGGCGGCGTAATATCCAGCATCCTTGCCCTTACTGCCAAGATATACTCTGCCATCACGATAATCTGCCGTGAAATAACGAATTGCCTCAACCATACTATCATCCTCCATAGTAATTCTATCAAAATCCATGTACCATAAAACGGACAGCAAAAAATCTGCAAAAAAATGAGAGAAATTCGAAAAAGTTTCTCTCAGACGTTGCTTTTCGGATTGACTTTTTATTAAGCATAGCACAAATGTTCGGCTATTACAATTGTTTCAGCGTGTTGCGTTTGTAAACTTTCTTCTGTTGCTCTGTCTAAAACAAAATCACCTTTCTTCGGTATTATATAAGTGAGGGGCAATGAGCCGTCGGGAAACCGGCGGCTTTTTTGCTGCCCGGATTTCAGAACGAAGGAGGTGATGCGTATGATTCTGAAACTCACGACAAAACAGTCGGCAAAGGTCAGACGACTTGCCCGCAGAGAATGCTGCAACTGCGTGGACGGCAACTGCCTTCTGCTGGACGACGGCGAGGAGTGTAAATGTGTGCAGCTCGTTTCCCGATACGGAATTTACTGCAACTATTTCCGCAAAGCGGTATTACCCGCCGAAAAGGAACTCTATGAAGAAATCTTGCAGCAGAAGAATTAATGATAACTGCTCCCACATTCTGCGGTTATCCAACAGAACGACACCCCGGAAAGACGGGGAGAAAGTTGAGGAAAATCATTATGAAACAATTCAAAGAAAAACTGATCGTAGGAATCGATCACGGTTACGGTAATATCAAGACCGCAAACCACTGCTTTAAGACCGGCATTATGGGATACGATGCCGAGCCGCTGTTTACAAAAGATATGCTTGAATATGGCGGGCGGTATTATCTCATCGGCGAGGGCCACAAGGAATTTCTGCCGGATAAGATCAAGGACGAGGACTATTATCTGCTCACCCTTGTGGCAATCGCAGAGGAACTGAAAGACAAAGGACTGACGGAGGCAAACGTTATCATCGCTGCCGGGCTTCCGCTGACTTGGACAAGCGGGCAGAAAAATGAGTTTGCCGCCTACCTCTCCAAAAATGAAGAGGTCAGCTTCACCTATCAGCACACGGACTATCATATCCGTATCTCCGGTGTGAAGATATATCCGCAGGGTTATGCCGCCGTTGCAGAGTTTGTTACCACGATGAAAGGACTTTCTGTTGTAGCGGACATCGGCAACGGGACAATGAACACGCTGTTCCTTACGAACGGCAGACCGATGAGCAGTAAGATGTATACCGAAAAGTTCGGTACCTATCAGTGTACGCTTGCAATCCGTGAAGAGTTTATGCAGAAGACCCGACGAGAAATCAATGACGTAATCATTGACGAGGTATTGCAGAACGGCACAGCGGATATTCCTGCCGCCGATCTGAAAATCATCAAGACCACCGCCACAGAGTATGTGAAAGATATTTTCCGCCGTCTGCGTGAGCACGGGTACGACGAAGGAACGATGACGCTGTATATCACCGGAGGCGGTGGATGCCTTGTGAAGAACTTTTACAAGTGCAATCCCGATCGCGTGAAATTCGTGGACGATATCTGCGCCGCCGCAAAGGGCTATGAGTATATGGCGGAACTGCAACTGAAAGCGGATGAGAGACAATGAGCAATCACTACCGACTGAATGTGCGCTTTGATCTGAACGATGAAGCCGAACGCCGTGCCGCCGAATATCTTGCCGAACTGAATAATGAAAAAGGTAAATCCCGAAACCGCTTCATTGTTGAGGCGGTTATTTCATTTATGGAACGCCAAAACAGCGACCGGGATTTTACGCTCGACGATGTTCGGCAGGTGTTTCGAGAAGAATTGTCGGAAGTTTCGTTTGTCACTCCAGTTCCGGCAGACTATGGGACGGCGGGCACAGAACTGACGGAAGAGCAGCAGGCGGAGAACGATGAAAATGTCCTATCCGATCTGTCCGCCTTCTTCTGAGCCAAAAGCCGCCAATTATGGCTCAAATGCGAAAAAATCACGGAATATCTGAGCCAATATGGCTCAGCGATAGATGTGCAGGGTGTTTCTGAGAAAGAAGCATCCTGCTATATCTTTCCGAGAATGTTCTGTTTACACCTGCGGACACACGTCCACAGGTATAACGAGCATCGGATTTTGCCGTACAAAATCCACTCGAATCCACACCGCTGCCGGGTGTGGACTTTTCCCAGGGAGTGCCCTGAATACCCCATTATCTATTAAGGAGGACTGATGAATGAAAGATAACAAAACCGCCCGGCTGGAAATGCGCATCCGTCCGGGCGATAAAGCAAAAATTATGAAAGCCGCAAAGCGCAGCGGTGTTTCCGTTGCGGAATATGTTGTCGGGTGTTGTAAGAAGCACCCGCCGAAGGAAAAACCGCCGGATGAATTCTGGAATCTTCTGGGTGAACTTTATATCGTATTTGATGAGCTGTCGCCGGAAAAGCAGGAAAAGCTGGCACAGCTCATTTTGCGTTTACAGGAGGCGGTGTGATTATGGCTACCACTTCACTTTGGCATATCAAGGGACGATTGGGCGACCTCATAGATTATGTAGAGAATCCGGAAAAGACCGTGCCGAAAGGAACGGAGGATTTCTTCAACGTTTTTGAATACGTCCGCCGCCCGGATAAAACTACCGATCAGTATGTGGACGCTATCAACTGTCGGAAAGAAATCGCCTTGCAGCAAATGATTCTGACCAAAAAGCAATACGGAAAAAACGATAAATATATTGCGTGGCACGGATATCAGAGCTTCAAGGTGGGTGAAGTTTAGCCGGATATCGCCCACGAAATCGGTATGAAGCTGGCAAACGAAATGTGGGGAGATCGATTTCAGGTGGTGGTCACGACACACCTTGACAAGGATCATATTCACAATCATTTCGCCTTTAACTCTGTCTCATTCAAAGATGGCGGCAAGTACAACTATTCCAAGAAAGAACAGCAGCGCCTGCGGGATACTTCCGACCGTCTCTGCCGGGAATATGAGCTTTCCGTCATTACCCATCCGCATAAGGCACCGTCACGACCGGTGTGGCTGGATGAGAAAAGCGGAAAGCCCACCCGTTACAATGTTTACCGCAAAGACATTACTGCTGCCTTCTCGGAGAGTACAACCGTTCAGAACGCAGAGAAGTATTTACAGCGGCTCGGCTATATCACGGATTTCAGCGGAGCGCATTGGAAGATACGCCTGCCGCAGTATGAGCATTTTACCCGTCTCGACACTTTGGAAGAACGGTGGACGCCGGAATATTTGCGTAGGAATATGGGACGGAACGCTCCCTACGGCAGTCGCAGGGCAAGAGTGGAATTCTCGCCGTATATGCCCTACGAATACCGCTACTATTATACGCCGTTTAAGAGAACAAGCCATATCTACAAGCTGTATGTGTATTACTGCTTTGAACTCGGTATCTTCCCGAAGAATCAGAGCTACAAACCGGTAAGCCCGTATCTCCGTGAAGATTTACGAAAGCTCGATGAGTTTACGGCGCAGGTGGACTATATGCAATTCCAGCACATTCAAACGCTGGATGATCTGTATAAAGACCGCTCCGTATTGGAAGATCGGCTCGGTGAACTGACGGCACAGCGCACGAAGCTGCAAAACAAGATACGGCGGGCAA
>OHBX01000522.1_pt1 | contig 21067 bp, 17 predicted proteins | sample 1577441 | NCBI WGS metagenome assembly OHBX01 (sample SAMEA3879561, study PRJEB24766) | human gut metagenome | biome: human-associated habitat; feature: feces | place: USA | collected 1985/1987 | reverse complement strand
AGCGGTCCTTATAATTCAGGTTGTACGGGCCTTACTTGCAGATGGTAAGAGTGCCGGATGCGGTCTCTTCAAAGTGGCTGGCGTAGAATTCCTCCATCAGCCGGATGAGAGAAACGGTGTCCCGGGCACCGGCAGTCTCGTAGCAGGAATGCATGGCCAGCTGCGGCAGGCCGATGTCCACGCAGTTCATGGATACCTGTGCCATGGCAAGGTTGCCCAGCGTGCTGCCGCCGACCTTGTCGGAACGGTTGGCAAAATACTGCAGCGGGACACCGGCGCGGGCGGCAAGCTCCTTTGCCACGGCCATGCTCATGCCGTCGCTGGTGTACTTCTGACCGGCGTGGACCTTGACCACAACGCCCTCGTTCATGTAGGTGCAGTTGTTCACATCGGTGTGCTCCGGGTGGTTGGGGTGCACGGCGTGGGCGTTGTCGGCACTGACCATAAAGCTGGAAGCCACCGCACGGTGGAAGTCCTCGTCGTTGCCGCCAAGGCTCTGGGCAATGCGGTGCAGCACATCGTACAGGAAGGTGGAAGCTGCGCCCTGCTTGGTGCCGGAACCCACTTCTTCGTTGTCGAAAAAGGCGGCAACATTGATGGACTGGGCGCTGTGTGCTTTCAGGAAACCCTTCAGGATGCCGAACACACACTGCTGGTCATCCAGACGGCCGGAGGAGATGAACTCCTCATTGCAGCCCCAGACGGCGGCCTTTTCGCGGATGCAGAGGAACAGGTCGCTGCCAAGGATCTGCTCTTCTGCGACCTGCAGCTCAGCGGCGACCAGCTTTTTCAGCACGCCTTCCTCGGCGGCACCGCCCAGCAGGGGCAGCATATCCACCTGCTTGTTGTAGGAAGCCTTGTCGTTGACCTCGCGGTCCATATGGATGGCCACGCTGGGGATCACCAGCAGGTCGCGGTCGATGTCCACCAGCTTCTCCGCGATGCCGCCGCCCTCCCGGACGAACAGGCGGCCCGCCACGGACAGGGGACGGTCGAACCATGTGGCCATCAGCATCCCGCCGTACTTCTCGGTGTTCAGACGAACGTAGCCGTTGCTCCGCAGCTCTGCGTGCTCCTTGAGCTTGAAGGCGGGGGAGTCGCTGTGGGCGGCGGCCATCATGAACCCGCCGGTGAGGGTCTCCGGCACGCGGAAGGCGATGAGGCTGGAGCTGTTGCGGGTGACGAAATACCTTCCGCCGGGCTTCAGCGTCCAACGCTCCCGCTCGGACAGGGGCGCATAGCCCGCCGCCGTCAGCTGGGCGGCGGTGTTGGCGATCACGTGGTAGCAGCTGGGGCTGTCGGCGATGAAATCCAGCATAGGCTGGACAGAGTGCTGCATCATAGAGAAAAACCTCCTTTGTCCGCGAAAGAGGGACAGTTTTGTTGCCGTATATTATATCACAGGGATGCGCCGTGTGGCAAGCACCATCGGACCCGGCGAAAGATGCTTGCCATTCGAGGACAAATCCGTTATAATGTCTACTCACACGACAATATTTCATCCGAAGAAAGGAGAGGAGCGCACTGGGGGGTGGCGGTGCGGCTCACGCACATCCATGGCAAAGAACGATGCAATCAAACCGGCGGCGCCTCTGTGGACCCGGGATTTTACCATCATCACACTGGGCAGCGTTGTCTCTATGCTGGGCAACAGTATGTCCGGCTTTGCACTGAGCCTGCTGGTGCTGGATTACACCCAGTCGTCCCTGCTGTACGCCATTTACATCGCGGCGTTCACGGCGCCCCAGATCATCGCGCCTATCTTCTCCGGCGCTATATTAGATCGGTTCTCCCGGAAGCGCACCATCTACACGCTGGACTTTATCTCCGCCGGCATCTACGCCACGGCGGCGCTGATCCTGAGTCAGGGATGGTTCAGCTTTCCAATACTGGCTGTTTGGTGCTTCGTCATCGGCACCATCAACAGCATCTATATGGTGGCCTACGAGAGCTTTTATCCCATGCTCATCACGGAGGGCAACTACTCCAAGGCCTACTCCATCGCCAGCGTACTGGAGACGCTGTCGGCGGTGATGATCCCCGTCTCCACCTACGTTTACAACAAAGTAGGCATCGCGCCGCTGCTGGGCGCCAACGCCGTGTGCTTCCTCACCGCCGCCATCGCGGAGACGCAGATCCGGGCAGAGGAGCGGTACATCGAGATGCAGCGCGCCACAGTGACGGCAGGGGAGTCCTCCGCCCGGCGGCTGCTGCGGGACATCGGAGAGGGCTTCTGCTTCCTGTGGAGCGAGAAGGGCCTGCTGGCGGTGGCGTGCTACTTCGCTTTCAGCTCGCTGGCCTCCGGCGCGTCGCAGGTCATCACGCTGCCCTACTTCAAAAGCACCTTCGAAAACGGCGAGTACGTCTACATGATGGTGTGGGGCATGATGGTGGTGGGCCGTACCGTGGGCGGTCTGGTGCATTACAAGGTGCAGCTCCCCACCCACCGGAAGTATGCCATCGCCCTGGCGGTGTATGTCCTCATCTCCCTGCTGGAGGGAACATACCTCTTTATGCCTGTGCCGGTGATGATGCTGATGTGCCTGTGCAACGGACTGCTGGGCGTCACCAGCTACACCATCCGTATCTCCGCCACCCAGAGCTATGTGCCGGATGAGAAGAAGGGGCGGTTCAACGGTGCGTTCAATATGCTGAACACCGTGGGAAGCCTGACCGGTCAGCTGCTGGCGGGCGCCCTGACGGTGCTGCTGCCCGCCCGGCTGGTGCTGTCGGCATTCATGGCGATGACGGTGGTGACGGCAGTCGTCTTTATCGGCGGGAACAAGCAGGCGGTCAGCGCCATCTACAACCGCCAGCAATAGTGTATAGCCCCACGGCCCGGTGCTGAGCGCCGCCGCCGTGCATAGACTTATTATAATTCTACAAGGAGGAACAAGACATGAAGTTTTCCGAGATGCCCTATACCCGTCCGGACGCGGAGGCGTTGAAGAAGCAGATGAGCCAGCTGACGGAACGGCTGAAGAGCGCGGCTTCCTACGAGGAGGCGCGGCAGGTCTTTCTGGAGAAGGAGGCGGCGTCCCGCACCGTGGAGACGCAGGCAACGCTGGCTTCCATCCGCCATTCCATCGACACCCGCGACACCTTCTACGACGGAGAGGAGAAGTTCTGGAACACCTTCGGCCCGGAGCTGGAGGAGTATGAGCAGGCGTGGAAGGCTGCCATGCTGGATTCCCCGTTCCGCAAGGACTTTTCCGCGGAGTACGGCGACCTGATGTTCCTGAACGCCGAGATCGCCCGGAAATGCTTTAAGCCGGAGATCATCCCGGAGATGCAGCAGGAGAACGACCTGACCCAGGAGTACGAGAAGCTGCTGGCCTCCGCCCAGATCCCCTTTGAGGGCAAGACCTACACCCTGTCCCAGCTGACGCCCCTCAAGAGCGACCCCGACGACGCCCGCCGTCTGGCGGCGTGGCAGGCCGACGCCAAGTGGTCCATGGAGCACGCGGCGGAGCTGGATGAACTGTACGACAAGCTGGTGCATCTGCGTGATTCCATGGGCAAGAAGATGGGTTACGAGGGCTACACCACGCTGGGCTACTACCGCATGAACCGCAACTGCTACACCAAGGAGGACGTGGAGAAGTTCCGCACCGCCGTGCAGAAGTATCTGGTGCCGGTGGCGGACAAGATCTGCCGCAAGCAGGCGGAGCGTCTGGGCAAGACCTATCCCCTGAGCTTTGCGGATCTGGCGCTGGAGTTCCGCTCCGGCAACCCCTGCCCCATGGGTACGCCCGACGATATTCTGGCACAGGGCATGAAGTTCTACGGCGAGCTGTCCCCCGAGACGAAGGTGTTCTTCCGCACCATGCTGGACAACGAGCTGCTGGACGTGCTGAGCACCGAGGGCAAGCAGGCCGGCGGCTACTGCACCAGCCTGGGCGACTATGAGGTACCCTTTATCTTCGCCAACTTCAACGGCACCCAGCATGACGTGGAGGTGGTGACCCACGAGGCCGGTCACGCCTTTGCCGACTGGACCAACCGCAAGCGCATCCCCAGCAGCTATATCTGGCCGACGCTGGAGGGCTGCGAGGTACACTCCATGAGCATGGAGTTCTTCGCATGGCCGTGGGCGGAGGGCTTCTTTGGCCCCGACACCCGCAAGTTCCTGTACAGCCATCTGGCAGGCGCACTGACCTTCATCCCCTACGGCACCATGGTGGATCACTTCCAGCACATCGTGTATGAGAAGCCCGACATGACCCCGGCGGAGCGCAACGCCGCGTGGAAGGAGCTGACCGGCATCTATATGCCCTGGGTGAAGATGGACGGCGAGATCCCCTTCTACACCGAGGGCCGCCGCTGGCAGCGTCAGCACCACATTTACTCCAGCCCCTTCTATTATATCGACTACTGTCTGGCGCAGACCGTGTCTCTGGAGTTCTGGGCGATGATCCAGAAGGATCTGGGCAACGCGTGGAAGCACTACATGGCCTACACCGAGCAGGGCGGCAGCCGCACCTTCACCGAGCTGCTGAAGAACGCCGGTCTGGAGTCCCCCTTCGAGGAGAACTGCCTGCGTACCGTCTGTGCCGCCGCCGAGGAGTGGCTGGACAGCTATGACATGACCGGCATCCTGTAATGGCGGAGGAGAAAAAGCGGCGGGGACGCCGCGCGCATCTCAATGACTTCTACCGCGATGTGTCCGGCAGCTATATCTGCACCGCCGCCCCGCAGGAGCGTACTGCGCTCCTGCGGCGGCTGTGGCTGCTGGCGGCGGTGATGGCGGTGTCGGTGGTGACCGGCGGCTGCATCCCCGCGCCGGGCATGGGCGGGAGCTTCTACCTGCTGCTGCCCTACGTGGCGGAGGTGGGACTGACCGGCAGCGTCGTATGGGCCATGACACGGTGGCAGGCCAGAGAATACCCCATGCGGGCGTATGTCTACAAGGCCACGGTCAAGGCCCTGCCGGGCCGGTGCATGGCGGAGGCCATTCTGGCTGGCGTGGGCGCGGCCGCGGAGGTCGTATACCTGCTGCTGTCCGGCACAGGCGGACACGGCCTCATGGCGGCGCTGTATCTGCTGCTGAAGGCCGTATCCGCTGCGGCAGCACTGTTTGCACGCCGTCTGGTGCTGCAAAGCCGGTGGGAACCGGCAGAGGGGAATGGCGAAATAACGGCAGAATCGTAAAAAAGACTGTACAAGCACCATAGGATTATGGTATAATAGACAAAATAGCTGGCACCGCCGGGGCGGTGCCAGCCAAACGGAAAAAGAGGCATTCCCCATTTTCCCGCATACGGTTTGCGCGGGAACCCAAATTGTGCATCATGGGTAAACACCCGTTGAAGCAAAAATATTGAAAAGGAGTTAGATCCAATGAAAAGAGCACTTGCATTGATCCTGTCTCTCGTCATGTGCGTGGGTCTGTTCACCGCTTGCGGCGAGCAGAAGAACCCCGATGGCAACGGCGATGAGAGCAAGGATACCCCGCTGGTTGTCGGCTATTCCGCGTTCAACCAGAAGTTCTCCCCCTTCTTCTCCGAAACGGAGTATGACCAGGATGTCTGGGTCATGACCTCTCTCGGTTTGCTGAACAGCGACCGTCAGGGCCAGATCATCATGAAGGGCATCGAGGGCGAGACCCACAACTACAACGGCACCGACTATACTTACTATGGTCCCGCTGACTGCGAGATCGTCCAGAAGGACGACGGCACTGTCGACTACAACTTCAAGATGCGCGAGGATCTGGTGTTCTCCGACGGTGAGAAGGTCACCATCGACGACGTCATTTTCTCCATGTACGTCCTGTGCGACCCCACCTATGACGGCAACTCCACGCTGTATGCCGCTCCCATCCAGGGCATGGCTGCTTACCGCGCCGGCATGACCACTCTGGCGAAGGCTCTGGCCGCCGCCGGTCGTGACAACGCCGACTTCACCTACTGGACCGAGGAGCAGCAGACCAAGTTCTGGGACAACTTCGACAAGGGTCTGGTTCCCTTCGCTGAGGGCATCGTGGCCGCCTGCGTTGAGGGTGGTCTGAATAAGGAAGGCGAGATCGCCGGCGCCGCTGCCAACTGGGGCTTTGAGGGTCTGGCTGAGGACGCCACCATTCAGGACTTCGCCATGGCGATCGGCAACCAGTACGGCTGGGTCTTCTCCGCTATGGAGAAGGAGGTCGGCAACTCCGACGCTCTGTCCACGATGATGGACGCTGACGTCTACAACGACTATCCCACCACCGGTGTCAAGACCGGCGAGTCCGCTGACAGCATCACCGGTATCAAGAAGACCGGCGATTACAGCATGACCGTTACGCTGGACAAGGTCGACGCTACCGCTATCTATCAGCTGGGCGTGACCATCGCTCCTCTGCACTACTACGGCGATCCCGCTCAGTTCGACGCTGAGAACAACAAGTTCGGCTTCCCCAAGGGCGATCTGAGCAGCGTCCGCGCTAAGACCACCGAGCCCATGGGCGCTGGCCCCTACAAGTTCCTGAAGTACGAGGACGGCGTTGTCTACTTCGAGGCCAATGAGAACTACTTCTTGGGCGCTCCCAAGACCAAGTACCTGAACTTCCAGCAGTGCATGAGCGATGATGATAAGCTGAACGGCGTCATCACCGGCACCATCGACATCACCGATCCCACCTTCTCCAACGACACTGTTGATGCCATCACCAAGGCCAACAACGGTTCCGGCGTGGATGGCGACAAGGTCACCACCGACACCGTGGATAACCTGGGTTACGGCTATCTGGGCATGAGCGCCGCCTGCGTCAACGTCGGCGGTGAGCCCGGCAGCGATGCCTCCAAGAACCTGCGTAAGGCTTTCGCCACCGTCTTCTCCGTCTATCGTGACGTGGCTATCGAGTCCTACTACGGCGAGCGCGCCAGCGTCATCAACTACCCCATCTCCAACACCTCCTGGGCCGCTCCTCAGCCCACGGACGACGGCTACAAGGTCGCCTTCTCCGTTGACGTGAACGGCAACGACATCTACACCTCCGGTATGTCCGCCGACGAGCGCTACGCCGCTGCTCTGCAGGCTGCTCTGGGTTACTTCGAGGCTGCCGGCTACACCGTGACCGATGGCAAGCTGACTGCTGCTCCCGCCGGCGCTAAGCTGGAGTACGAGCTGCAGATCCCCGCTGACGGTTCCGGCGATCACCCCGCCTTCATGATGGTGTCTGAGGCCAAGAAGGCTCTGGAGACCATCGGCATGAACCTGATCATCACCGACCTGAGCGACTCCTCCGGTCTGTGGACCGGCATCGATGCCCACCAGGTCGATATGTGGTGCGCCGCTTGGAGTGCTACCGTTGACCCGGATATGTATCAGATCTACTACTCCGACGTCGCTAACTGCAAGGGCGACCTGAGCACGGGCAAGAACCCCTATGGTGGTGCTGCGCAGGGCGGCTCCAACAAGATGTACTGCATCGCGGACCCCGAGCTGGATAACCTGATCATGACCGCTCGCGAGTCTCTGGATCAGAGCTATCGTAAGACCATGTACAAGGCTTGCCTTGACATCGTTGTCGACTGGGCCGTTGAGGTTCCCGTGTATCAGCGCCAGAACGCGATCATCTTCTCCACCGAGCGCGTGAACATGAGCACTGTTACCCCCGACATCACCACCTTCTACAAGTGGTACAGCGAGATCGAGAAGATCGAGCTCAACTAACGATCGAACCGTTGGAAATTCCGACAATTTGATCTGAACCAAGCGAGCAGCCCGGCGGTCTTTACCGGCCGTCGGGCTGCCCCAACTGCGCGGCAAGGAGCGCTTCTCCTGTGAGGAGCGCTGCTTGGTGTGCAGCGGGATTTGAGAGAGACAGCAACTGAGAGCGCACATCAGAACGGAGGTAATTTGCTTGCGAAAGTACATAGTAAAACGAATTTTGATTTCCATTGTGATCCTATTCTTTGTGGGATTCATTATCTACGCACTGATGCGTTGCCTGCCTACCTCTTACATCGAGAATATGGCACGTCAGAAGTCTCAGAATCCCGGTTCTCAGAGCTTTGAGGACTGGATGGCCCAGCTCGAAGCCATGTACAACATGGATAAGCACATCGTTCCCGGCTATTTCTCCTGGCTGGGTACCGCCATCCGCGGTGAGTTCGGCGAAAGCTGGTTCTACACCGTTCCCGTGCTTGAGAAGTTCAACGACTGCATTTGGCTGTCCTTCGTGATGGGCGCCATTGCATTCTTCTTTGAGATCATCATTGCGGTGCCTCTGGGCGTTATCGCCGCAACGAAGCAGTACAGCCGCACCGACTATACCATTTCGATCATTGCGTTGGCAGGTATCTCGCTGCCTACGTTCTTCTTCGCCTCGCTGCTGAAGCTGGTCTTCTCCGTCAAGCTCCAGTGGTTCGACCTGTTCGGATTGGTGAGCCGTAACTACAACCAGCTCAGCGCGTGGGGACAGTTTATGGATAAGGCGCACCATCTGGTGCTGCCCATCGTCACGCTGGTGGTCATCAGCGTCGGTTCCCTGATGCGTTATACCCGTACCAATATGCTGGAGGTGCTGAACGCGGATTACATCCGTACCGCGCGTGCCAAGGGCCTTTCCGAGAAGAAGGTCGTCTATCACCATGCCTTCCGCAACACCCTGATCCCGCTGGTCACCATCATCGGCGGCAGCCTGCCCGGTCTGTTCTCCGGCGCGCTGATCACGGAGACGCTGTTTGCCATCCCCGGCATCGGCTACATCTCTTATCAGGCCATGGTGAACGGCGACATTCCGTTCTCCATGTTCTACCTCGTGTTCCTGTCGGTGCTGACCCTGCTGGGCAACCTGATCGCCGACGTCCTGTACGCCGTGGTTGACCCGCGCGTGCGCATCGCTTAAGAAGGGGGGAAGATCATGAGCGTTTTTGATTACGATAAAAACCAGAATAACCAGAAGCCGTTCCACGCTTCCGGTATGGCGGAGAACGCCGCCAAGCGCGCGACAGAAGACAATCAGGACAAGTACGCCAAGCAGGACAACACCTCTTCCGGCGGCAATGAGGAACACTATTCCCTCAACGACGATCGCCGCGTGAAGGTACTGTCCCCCGGCGCACTGGTCGCCAAGCGCTTCTTCCGCAACCGCCTGGCGGTGGTGGGCATGAGCATCCTCATCTTCATGTTCGTCTTCTCCTTCATCGGCGGCCTTATCTCCCCCTACGGCGAGGACGAGTTCTTCTACCGCGATGATCAGATCAATAAGGAATTTGCCGTGGTGACGGAGAATACCGATTTCCGTTACAAGGCAAAGGATGCCGATAAGTTTACCGGCCCTGTGCAGGCACAGACCATGCTCGCCATTCAAAAGAACAGCGAGACCTTCTCCTACAGCGGCACGGATTATACCCTGACCCCGGAGGGCAAGGATTTCTATTCCATCGCCACCGGCGGCGCGATGATCGGTATCGCTTACAAGGACGTGGTCAGCCCCTCCAACGAGGGCGATGCACTGAGCTTCGAGTTCATCTATGCCGCGCTGAAGTCCTATGCGGCCCTTGAGCAGGAGACCGAGGGCGAGACCCCGGACGCACCCGCCTGCTGCGCCTGCCGAGCCCGCCGTCAAGACCTTTACCGTGGACGGTGTGGACTACGTCATCGACGAGGACGGCAGCGTGCTGCAGGGCGACACCGAGGTGGCGTATGTCAGCCGCTATATCGTGCAGGCCATCCTGCCGGACGTGTTCCTGTCCCGCGACTTTAAGGAAAAGCTCATCGACACCATCGCAGCCGGCGAGACGAAGTTCGTCTACACCGACGAGTCTCTGGTGGTGGACGCCGCTGTTGAGCCTGTGGTCGACGGGGAAGAGGGCGGCATCGGCACAACGGACGATGTGCTGCCCGACGACGGTACGGCCGTGGAGTCCTCCGCTACGATGGAGTACACCATCGAGCGCAGCCAGAACCACGCCAACTGGGTCATCCGCCAGCAGCAGGCCTCCCGTCAGTACGACTCCTATCAGTTCCCCAGCTCCACGCATTGGCTGGGTACGGATCGCTACGGCATGGATATGCTGACCCGTCTGATGTACGGTGGCCGCGTGTCCCTGATGATCGGCTTCATCGTCATCATCATTGAGACCGTTCTGGGCGTTATCCTCGGCGGTGTCGCCGGTTACTTCGGCGGCTGGGTGGATAACCTCATCATGCGTCTGGTGGATATCTTCTACTGCATCCCCTCCATGCCCATCATCCTGATCCTCGGCGCCGCCATGGATAATATGCGCGTGGAGCCCGGCAAACGACTGATCTACCTGATGCTCATCCTCGGTATCCTCGGCTGGGCGGGTATCGCCCGTCTCGTCCGCGGCCAGATCCTGTCCCTGCGTGAGCAGGAGTTCATGACCGCTACCGAGGCCTGCGGCATCAGCGTCAAGAGCCGTATCTTCAAGCACCTGATCCCCAACGTCATCCCCCAGCTGATCGTGAACTGCACCATGGGTCTGGGCTCCGTCATCATCACGGAGGCTACCCTGAGCTTCCTGGGTCTGGGCGTCAAGTTCCCCTTTGCGTCTTGGGGCAACATCATCAACGACGTAAATAATACCCATACGCTGACGACCTACTGGTTCATCTGGATCCCCGCGGGTATGCTGCTGCTGCTCACCGTCCTCGCCTTCAACCTGGTCGGCGACGGTCTGCGCGACGCGTTCGACCCGAAGATGAAGCGCTAAGGAAGGAGGGCATCAGAAATGGCTAAAAAGCAGAATGACGGCTATCTTTCCGCAAAGGAATCCCGCCGCATCTCCAAAGAAAATCGTAAGATCACTAATCAGCTGGAAAAGCAGCACAAGCGTAAAAACGTGCCCGAGAGAGAGTATCTGACCCAGATGAAGGACGAGGCCAACGTTCTGGAGATCGATAACCTGCACACCTACTTCTTCACCGACGTGGGCGCAGTGCACTCCGTGGACGGCATTTCCTTCAACATCCCCGTAGGTAAGACGGTGGGCGTCGTGGGCGAGTCCGGCTGCGGCAAGTCCGTGACCAGCCTGTCCATCATGCAGCTTCTGCAGCGTCCGCAGGGTCAGGTCGTGGAGGGTGAGATCCGCCTGAATCTGGGCGACAAGGCCTACGATGTCACGAAGGCACCGGACAGTGTGATGCAGCATCTGCGCGGCAACTTCGTTTCCATGATCTTCCAGGAGCCCATGACGGCGCTGAACCCGGTGTTCCGCATCGGCGACCAGCTCAATGAGGTGCTGACCCTCCACAACGAGGAGGGCCTCAACAAGGAGCAGATCAAGGAGCGCACCATCCAGCTGCTGGAGATGGTGGGCATCGCCAACAGCGAGGGTGTGTATAAAAACTTCCCCCACGAGCTGTCCGGCGGTATGCGTCAGCGTGTCATGATCGCCATGGCACTGGCGTGCAATCCCCGCCTGATCATTGCCGACGAGCCTACCACGGCGCTGGACGTGACCATTCAGGCGCAGATCCTCGATCTGCTGCGTAACCTGAAGGATAAGATCAATTCCTCCATCATGTTCATCACCCACGATCTGGGCGTCATCAACGAGATGGCGGACGACGTCGTCGTTATGTACTGCGGTCAGGTCGTGGAACAGGCGCCCGCGTCGGTCATCTTCACCGATTGTCGCCAAAGCCATCCTTATACCGAAGGCCTTATGAATTCTATCCCTCGTATCGAGGGTGATAAGGGCAAACTCGAACCCATACCCGGCGCCGTGCCTCACCCGCTCGCGCTCCCCAAAGGTTGCAAGTTCGCCCCCAGGTGCAAGTACTGCACTCAAAAATGCATCGACGAAGAACCCGAACTCATTGAAGTCGCCTCGGGACAAAAAATCAGATGTTTCTATCCCGAAAAGGAGGTTAGAAGAAGTGATGAACACCTCAAAGAAGTTGTTGAGTATAAATAACCTTAAAAAGTACTTCCCGATTGCGAAATCTTCAATTTTCCAAAAGGAACAATTGTACGTTAAAGCCAACGAAGATATATCCCTTGATATTTACGAGGGCGAAACTATCGGCGTCGTCGGCGAGTCGGGTTGCGGAAAATCGACGCTCGGCAGAGTATTGCTTCAACTTTATCCTCAAACCGCGGGCGAATCTATCTATTACGGCAGAAGCATCGCAGAAGTCGCACCTGCATACATCAGGGAGACAATTGTCCATTTCGACCGCCATTTGAAAAAGTATGAGAAATTGCGCGCTAAGGCCGAAAAACTCGAACAAGAGGTGGCGGCTGTCGGCGAGGAACAAGCGGATTTCTTTTTGCTTCAAAACAGGAATTTGGCGGAGGCAAACGCACAGACCGAACTTCAACACATCGTTAAAATCGTAGGCGGGTTCTTTGCTGTCAGAGACCAGGACGGTTTGCGAAAGAACCTTGAAATTTACAAGTGCAATATTAAAGATGTGAAGTTGAAGAGAAAATTCGACACGCAAAAAGTGAAACTCGAATATCTCGAAGGCAAAGTGCAGGAAGAAGGTTTGTCCGATGCGAGAAGAACATTCTATAATAAAAGAATCGAACGCATACGCACGATGCATGAAACCACCGAAAAAGCGATAGTTGTCGAGGACGAAAGATTCAATAAGTTGTGCGGCGAACTTGACGAAATAAAAGCCAGATACAGCGACAACGAAGAATTCCAAAAGTATGAAGCAATGCTCGACAACGGCGTTGATCTGGCGCGCCTCAAATACAAAGAAATCAGACCGCTCAGGCATGATCTGCAAATCATTTTCCAGGATCCGTATTCGAGTTTAAATCCTCGTATGACGGTCGGTCAGATTATCGAGGAAGGTCTTACGACGCACAATTTCTTCCGCCACGGAAGCAAGGCGATGAAAGAATACATCTTGCAAACAATGTCAAAATGTGGTTTGCAGGACTATATGTTGCACAGATATCCTCATCAATTTTCGGGCGGACAAAGACAACGTATTTGCATAGCGCGTGCGTTAGCGGTCAAGCCGAAGTTTGTCGTATGTGACGAATGTGTTTCCGCGCTTGACGTGTCCATTCAATCGCAAATCATCAACCTGCTTGAAGAACTGAAAGAGAAAGAAGGATTGACTTATTTGTTTATATCTCACGATTTGTCCGTCGTCAGATATATCAGCGACCGTATCTGCGTTATGTATCTTGGCAACGTTGTCGAACTTGCGGATGCGGAAACAATCTTCAAAGATCCTCGCCATCCCTACACAATCGCGCTGTTAAGCTCCATTCCCACGACCGATATCGAGAGTTTGGAAAAAGAGCGCATTTTGTTGGAAGGCAGCATTCCGAGCCCCATTAAGCCCCCGTCAGGATGTAAATTCCACACCAGATGTTATATGGCGTGTGATAAATGCAACAGAGTTCCTCCTCCCCTTGTGGAAGTTGAACCGGGGCATTTCGTAGCCTGCCATAAGCTGGAAAAGAAGTTGGACGAAGAGGGTAATTATTTGTTCGAAATGCCTAAAATGGTCAAAAAAACCGCAAAGATACAGGAAGTCAAAAGTGAAGAGGGCGAAGAGAGTTTGCCCGCAGACGTCGTGGAAGAACAAATAAATGCGGAAGCCGATCAAAACGAAACGGATGCAATAATCGCAGAAGATATTGCAAAGAAATCCATGGACTGATATGAAGCGACTGCCAAAAGACGAACGTCCCCACAGAGAGGGCTTCTTTGAGTTGATGACGAGGCTGAAAAACCAGGTCGACGACGACAAGCAACTCAAAGACGAGGAAAAGATCAAGCTGGACAAGAAAGATATCGTGGCGTTGTTTTTATCGGCGTTTTTCACGTTATTCTTGCCGGTTGTCATATTCCTTGTCGGGATAGTGTGCCTTGTTATGGCGCTGTTCGGATTTTTCGGATAGCCGAAAAAAGCATTTACAATATTTCAAAAAGCATCACGGAAGTCAAGCAAGAAAAAGACTTTCCGTGGTGTTTTTTATTATTTGAATTTTGCATATAAGTCCGTGGAATGGTCAAATTCAGAGTTGTTATTAAAAGAACAATCGCCGAAAAAGGTTAAATATAGCATATCGTGTAATATTTGCTAATAAAAGCATAAACAGGAGTTTAACATTACGAAATATATCAATTAACGAACGAAATTAACATATTCGAATGTTTTATAATATGTTAAGAAAGGCGTCGTTTGTTGGCAAAAAAGAAAGAGTTCGACAAAAAATCGAACTCAAAAAAGAAGATGTTTTTCAATAGTTTTTGACGGTTACATGCAGTCGACGACGACTTTGCCGTAGGCGTATTTGTCCTCGGAAATGCGCGGAAGTTCGCGATCGATGTCGTCGAATTTTATCACGGAGTCGATAAAACCTTCGGTATTTATGACCTTGTTTGCAAGCAGGTTTATTGCCGTATTGAATTCCCCATAGCCGTTTTTGACGGCGGTGACGTTGAGTTGTTTTTCCAGCACGTCGCCGAGGTTCAGTTGCAGGTTGCTCAGAAAGTAATTGTAGCCGATGACCGCGACCGTGCCGCCTTCCTGCGTGATGCTGGGAATGTAGTTGGGGAGCATATTGGAGCGGGGTTCGTACAAAGTGAATTCCGCAAGTTTGCCGCCGGTGATTTCGATAATACGCTGGCGGACGTCCGCTTTGGACGGGTTGATGGTGTAATAAATGCCGTGATTTTCGGCAAGGGACAATTTCGTTTCGTCCACGTCGATGACGATCGGCACGAGTTGGTAATAAATGCAAAGTTCCGCCGCGATGATGCCGAGCGTGTTTGCGCCGAGAATCGCCACGTAGTCGCCGCGTTCCGTTTCGAGCGCGCCGAGGGATTTAACCGCAAGGGCGATTTGTTCCGTAAAAATGGCGTCGTTGTCCTTAATACCTTCGGGCAGGGGGTAAACGTTTTCGGGCGGCATCGAGATGAAGTCGCACAAAAAGCCGTCCATATCGAGCCCCATAACCTTGACGTCGGGGACGAGCGCGCCTTTTTTCTTGTAAAACGGATCGTCGAGAACGTAAGGGCTCAGAACCACGCGTTCGCCTTTTTTCAAGCCCGACATTGCGTGCGCCTCGGACACGAGACCGATTGCGGAACGCACGGGAATAATCGGATAAGAAGCCTTTTTCCCCTCAAAAATCGCGACGTCGGTTGAAGACAAAGCAACTTCGCTTATTCTGACTTTGACGTCGGTTGCCTCGGCTTCCTGCTTTTTCTCGACAAGGGCGATTTCTTCTTTGGCTGTGATTTGCCACGCTTTCATACAATTCCTCCACAATATGAACAAAGCCATTATATCATATCGAGATTTGTTTGTAAACCGCAGGTATAAATTAAAAAATACTTATTTTACGCAAAAAACCGTGAAAAATCGTTGACTAAATGCGTTTATGCACTTATAATAATTAAGCATTCATTCTTTTAAGGAAATAAAACGGAGGTATAGATATGAAAGATAATATCCATCCCGATTACCACGAGGTTACGGTAACCTGCGCTTGCGGCGCAACGTTCAAAACCGGTACGACCAAGAAGGGCGATACGATGAAGGTTGATATTTGCAATAAGTGCCACCCCTATTTCACGGGCAGACAAAAACTCGTTGATACCGGCGGACGTGTAGATAAGTTCAAGAAACGTTATAATCTTGACTAATTCATTTTGTGCAGATTGTCAGAAGATAATCTGCATTTTTTAAATTTTAAGATATGAGAAAAACCCAAATCGGCGGACAGGCGGTCATGGAAGGCGTTATGATGCGCGGCAAATGCAGTATGGCAACCGCGGTCAGAAATTCCGACGGCGATATCGTTGTCGAAAGCAAGCGCCTTATCCCCGTCGAAAAGAAAAACGTCTGCTATCGTATTCCCGTATTGCGAGGCATCATCAACTTTGCGACGATGCTTTATACCGGGACGCAAACGCTTTTAAGGTCAAGCGAAGTCTACGGCGAAGAAATCGAACCCTCGAAATTCGACAAATGGCTCTCCGAAAAACTGCATATCGACATTATGAAGGTCGTGATATGGTTTTCGGTGCTTTTGGGGGTGGCGTGCGCCGTAGGTCTTTTCGTGTTCCTGCCGCAGTTTCTTACCGAATTACTTTTCAAAGTTCCCGCGCTCAATGCGCTTTCGGGCAGCGTGCGCGACGTCGTTTTCAGCGTTATCGAAGGGTTGATAAGGCTTGTCATCTTCGTGGCGTACGTCGCGATATGTTCCTGCGTGCCCGACGTGAAACGCGTGTTTATGTATCACGGGGCGGAACACAAGACGATAAACGCCTTTGAACACGACGAAGAACTTACCGTCGAAAACGTGCAGAAGTATTCCACGATTCACAAGCGTTGCGGCACGACGTTTATGGTGCTCGTTATGGTTGTCAGCATCATCGTGCTGGCGTTTGCCGGCTGGCTTACAGTGGACGTTTTCGGCTGGCCGAACAATGCCGGCATCAAGTTTGCGGTAAGGATTGTGATGATTCCGCTTGTCGCGGGCATTTCCTATGAAATTCTGAAACTTCTGGCGTTGTCCGACAATATCGTCGTACGCATTATCCGCTGGCCGGGGCTGCAACTCCAAAGGCTCACAACCCGTCAGCCCGACGACGATATGGTGGAAGTGGCGATCGTCGCTTTCAAGACCGTTTACGAAATGGACGCCGACGAAACCATTCCCGAACGCACTTTCGACATCGGAAAACCTTATAAGGACGCGCGCGAGCAGGTGGAAAAGATTCTGCCCGCGGACAAATTCGATAAGTCCGACGTCGATTGGATTTTCACGGAAGTCACCGGCAAAAACCGCTCGGAACTGCCGCTTCTCAAAACAATTAAGACAAGTCAGCTTGAAAGGGCGCTTGCGTATGCGAAAGAACGCGCGACGGGCAAACCCTTGCAATATGTGTTCGGACACGTCGATTTTTACGACGCAAAACTTCTTGTGAACGAAAACGTGCTTATCCCTCGTCCCGAAACCGAACTTCTGGCGGAGGCGGTTGCAAACCGCGCGAAAGACAAAAGCGTGCTTGATTTATGCACGGGCAGCGGCGCGATTGCGATAAGCGTGAAAAAGCACGAGCCGACGGCGGCGGTTACCGCAAGCGACGTCAGCGAAAACGCGATTTTCGTGGCGAAAGCGAACGGCGTCGCAAACCTTGTCGACGTGAAGTTTATCACAAGCGATTTATTTGAGAACATCGACGGTGAATTCGATATAATAGTGTCGAATCCGCCGTATATAAAGACGGACGACATCCAAAATCTTGACGTCGAAGTCCGCGGATACGAGCCGATTATCGCGCTTGACGGCGGCAAGGACGGGCTTGATTTTTATCGCCGCATAATCGATGGCGCGGCGGCTCACCTTAAAGACGGCGGGGAACTTTTGATGGAACTCGGCATAGGCGAAGCCGAAGACGTGAAAGCGTACGCCGACGGAAAACTCGAATTTTCCGAATTTATCAAAGACTACGACGGCATCGACAGAATCGTGGTTTTCAAAAAGAGGTAATTTATGTTCAATAAACTCGAAGAAACCAAAAAAAGATATGAGTTTCTTACCGACGAAATCGTCAAACCCGAAGTCATCGCAAATCAGAACGAGTGGAAAAAACTCGTGAAAGAACGCGCCGATATCGAAGAAATCGTCAATAAGTACGCCGAATACAAAGAAGCCGAAAAAAACTTTGAAGATTGCAAGGCGATGATGAGCGACGACGACGCGGATATTCGCGAACTTGCGAAAGAAGAATACGATTCATTCAAAACCGCGCTCGATAACGTCATCGAGGAATTGAAAGTCCTGCTTATCCCGAAAGATCCCAACGACGACAAAAACGTCGTCATCGAAATCCGCGGCGGCGCGGGCGGCGACGAAGCTGCGCTTTTCGGCGCGGAACTTATGCGTATGTATATGCACTACGCCGACGCAAAACGCTGGAAAGTCGAGGAAATATCGTCGAATATGACCGAACTTGGCGGCGTAAAAGAAGTCGTGTTCATGGTGTCAGGGAAAGGCGTTTACAGTAAACTTAAATACGAAAGCGGCGTTCACCGCGTACAGCGCGTGCCGGAAACCGAATCGCAAGGTCGTGTGCATACCTCGACGGTCACGGTTGCGGTGCTCCCGGAAGCCGCCGACGTCGAAGTCGAAATTCTGGACAAGGATCTGAAAATCGACACTTTCCGCTCGGGCGGCGCAGGCGGTCAGCACGTCAATAAGACGGAATCCGCAATCCGCATAACGCACCTTCCCACGGGTATGGTCGTCATCTGTGAGGACGAAAGAAGCCAAATCAAAAACCGCGAAAAAGCAATGAAAGTCCTGAAAACCCGCCTGTACGACTACTATCAGCAAATCGCCGATAAGGAAATTACAGATAAACGCAAGGCACAAATCGGCACGGGCGACAGAAGCGAAAGAATCCGCACCTACAATTATCCGCAAGGACGCGTCACCGACCACCGCATAGGTTTCACGCTGTATTCTCTCACGAACTTCTTAAACGGCGATATGGACGAGATGATCGAGGCGTTGCAAATCGCCGCAAGGAACAAAGCGCTGGAATCCAACGCCGAAGGAATTTTGTAATTCTTATATTATTTCAACAATTTTTTGAAATAACTTGAAAAATATCCGCATACGGGTTAAAATAGAATCAGTAATTAACGGAGGTATTCAATATTGATACATTTGATTTACGGCGCGAAAGGCTCGGGCAAGACTAAAAGAATTATCGACATGGCAAACGCCAGTATCGACACAACGACGGGCGATATCGTTTTCATCACCGATACCAACCGATATATGTACGATATCAAATATCAGATTCGTTTCATCAATACCGAAGATAATCATATTTTCACCGAAGAAGCGTTGCTCGGCTTTATCAAAGGCCTTATCGCAGGAAATCACGACATAAAAACCATTTACATCGACGGCGCGCATCGCATCGCAAAAAAAGACGTCGACGCAATGCAGGATTTCTATGCGGAACTTGAAGTTATTGCGGAACGTCAGGACGTTGAGTTCGTCTTGTGCGTCAGCAAAAACGAGGATGAATTACCCGACTTTTTGAGGAAGTATTTATAATGCTTTATACAAGTACCCGCGACGGCAGCGTACGCATCACGGGAAGTCAGGCAATCGTAAACGGAATTTCAAAAGACGGCGGATTGTATGTTCCGTCGTCTTTTCCAAAATATTCCTTGAACGATATCGAGGCTTTCAAAGATTTATCGTACGTTGACCTTGCGACAAAAATTTTATCGGATTTTCTGGACTTTTCAAAAGACGAAATCAACGGCTTTTGCAAGGCCGCTTATTCGCGCTTTGAGACGGAAGACGTGTGTCCCGTCAAAAAAATCGACGAATCCACTTATATACTGGAACTGTTCCACGGCCCGACGCTTGCTTTTAAGGACGTCGCGCTGACGCTTTTGCCGCATCTTCTTACGGCGGCGGCCAAGAAAAACGACGTCAAGGAAAAGGTGCTTATTCTCGTCGCGACAAGCGGAGATACCGGGAAAGCCGCGCTGGAAGGATTCAAAGACGTCGAAGGTACGAATATCATCGTGCTTTATCCCGAAGACGGCGTGAGCGAAATGCAAAAACTGCAAATGCGTACGCAGGAAGGGGAAAACGTTGCGGTTTTCGGAATAAAAGGTAATTTCGACGACGCACAAGCCGCGGTCAAACGCATTTTCCGCGACGAAAAAATGATTGCGGCGTTGAAAGAACAGGGCTTTGTGCTGTCGTCTGCAAACAGCATCAACTGGGGACGACTTGTCCCGCAAATCGTTTATTATTTTTATTCGTACGGAAAACTTTTGACAAAGGGCGATATTAACGTCGGCGACGAAATCAACTTTTCGGTGCCGAGCGGCAATTTCGGCGACATACTTGCTGGCTATTACGCAAAGAAAATGGGGCTTCCCGTCAAAAAACTTATTTGCGCCAGCAACGTAAACCGCGTGCTTGCCGACTTCTTTGAAACGGGCGTTTACGACAGAAACCGCGACTTTTTCAAAACCATCTCGCCAAGTATGGATATATTGATATCCAGCAATCTTGAAAGGTTCTTGTACGACGTGTCGGGTGAAAACCCGGGTTTCGTCAACGAAAAGATGACCGCGCTTGCAACGTGCGGGAAGTACGAGATACCTTACGATTTGATTGAAAAAGCGGGCATTGTCGGAGGATATGCGGACGAAGACGATACAAAAATGGCGATTGACTGTTTCTTTGACAGTTTTGATTATCCCCTTGACACACATACGGCGGTCGCCGTTACAGTATATAACAATTACGTTGCAGAAACGGGCGACGAAACACCCACCGTCGTCGTTGCGACGGCAAGCCCGTATAAATTCCCCGCGGACGTGTACGACGCAATCTCTCACGAGAACTGCGACGACGCGTTTTCGGCAATACAAAAACTTCATCGCATATCGGGCGTGAAAATCCCCGACGCGATAAGCACTCTCGTCACGAAACAGATAAGGTTTAATACCGTCGTCGATAAAAACGACGTCGATAACGCGGTATTGAACGCTTTTAAGGAATAATATTATGGAAGAAAACAAAAAAATCGTTTACAGCGCTTTGAAACCGACCGGCGATTTACAACTCGGCAACTACATCGGCGCATTAAGAAATATGGTGAAAATGCAGGACGAATACAACTGCGTTTATATGGTGGCGGATTTGCACAGCCTTACGGTGTCGAATTTGCCCGCAGACCTTCGCAGAAGAACCTACGACTTTATGGCGTTGTTCCTTGCAATCGGGCTCGATCCAGAAAAGTGCGTGCTTGCGGTACAAAGCCACGTTCCCGAACACTCGGAACTCGGCTGGATTCTCAACTGCTACACAATGTTCGGCGAGGCAAGCCGTATGACGCAGTTTAAGGATAAGTCCTTAAAAAATCCCGACAACGTCAACGTCGGACTTTTTGCGTATCCCATGCTGATGGCTGCCGATATTTTGTTGTATCAGACCGACCTTGTTCCCATCGGAAAAGATCAGAAACAGCACGTCGAAATCGCAAGGACGATTGCGGAAAGGTTTAATAATAAGTACTCGCCCACGTTCGTCGTGCCCGATTGCTACTTCCCGAAGACGGGCGCGAAAATCCAGAACCTCCTG